>Ga0315902_10000017_pt1 | contig 253514 bp, 209 predicted proteins | sample LakEriMetagenome_9_FD_203523 | JGI IMG/M metagenome (GOLD analysis project Ga0315902, IMG submission 203523) | Freshwater fungal communities from buoy surface, Lake Erie, Ohio, United States - Buoy 12 MA117 | ecosystem: Environmental > Aquatic > Freshwater > Lake > Lake biofilm | place: USA... | reverse complement strand
AGACCCCGGCCCTGGTCCAGCGCGTGAAGTACTTGTGCACGGAACTCTTGGAGCCGAACTCACGCGGCAGATCCTTCCACTTGGCCCCGTTGTCCAGCACCCAGAAGATGCCGCGCAGAGCCTTGCGCTTGTCCATCGCGGGCCTGCCGCCCTTGGGGTTCACCGGCGCATCGGGCAACCGCGCGGCCAGCCAGTCCAGTTGAAGATCCGTAAGTCGCATCGCCATGCAAGGCTATTCGCGCATCGATCCCCACCGGTTGCGCGGTTTGCGGATAGGCTCTATGCAAGAAACGTGAATGAAGCAGTCGGCACGGAGTGCCGACCTACCCAAGTCATGCAAAGACGCAGACGTGCCAGTTCTTCTTGCCTCGGCGGAGCGCGAGGATGGAGCCGTGCAGCAGCGACGCGGCGGTGATGTGGGCGTCGGCGGTGGCCTTGGTGCCGTTGATGCTGATCGAGCCGTCGCCGAGGAACTGGCGGGCCTCGGACTTGCTCTTGGCCAGCGATGTTGTGGCCAGCAGATCGAGGAGTTTGGTTCCTTCGCCGTCGAGCGCGGACCGGGCGTGCGTGGTGGTCGGGGCGGCGGCGAGGACTTCCAGCAGCGTGTCCCTGGAGAGAGAGGCGATATCGCCGGAGAAGAGGGCCGCGGCGGCGCTCTCGGCGCGGTCGCGCTCGGCGGGGCCGTGGACCAGCGCGGTGGCCTCGCGGGCGAGCAGTCGCTGCGGGTGGCGCGCGCCGGGATCCGCGGCGTGGCGGGACATGGTCTGGGTGATCTCGTCGATGCTGATGAGCGTGAAGGTCTTGAGGAAGCGCTCGACATCGGCGTCGGCGGCGTTGAGCCAGAACTGGTAGTAGGCGTACGCGCTGGTGCGGTGCGGGCTGAGCCAGATTGCGCCGGACTCGGTTTTGCCGAACTTTGTGCCGTCGGACTTGGTGATGAGCGGGGTGGTCAGGGCGTGGGCCTGAACGCTGAGGGACTGCGGGCTCTCGCCGCCGAACTGGTGCGCGGCGGCGCGGCGGATGAGATCGGCGCCGGAGACGATGTTCCCCCACTGATCGCTGCCGCCCATCTGAAGCGTGATGTTCATGGTGCGGTGGAGGTGGAGGTAGTCAAAGGCCTGAAGGATCATGTAGGAGAACTCGGTGTAACTGATGCCGTGGTCGCGGCCTTCCAGCCGCGAGCGGACCGAGTCCCGGACGATCATCTGGTTGACGCTGAAGAACTTGCCGACGTCGCGGAGGACCTCGAGGTAGCCGAGTTTGCCGAGCCAGTCGAGGTTGTTGACCAGCGTGGGCTCGGGCAGGCCGGCGTTGGCGAAGATGCGCGAGAAGATGGTGCGGATGGACTCGACGTTGGCGCGGACGCGGTCTTCGGTCTGCAGTTCGCGCTCGCTGGACTTGCCGGAGGGGTCGCCGATAAGGCCCGTGCCGCCGCCGAGGAGCGCGACGGGGCGGTGGCCGGCGCGAGCGAGGCGGACGAGCATCATCAGGGGGACGAGGTTGCCGATGGTGAGGCTGTCGGCGGTGGGGTCGAAGCCGCAGTAGGCGTTTCGCGGCGAGCCGGCGGGGTCGGCCAAATGGGCGTGCAGCGCGGGCTCATCGGAGCACTGGTGGATGAGGCCGCGGGCGTGAAGATCGCTGAGAAAGGCGCTGGTCGGCATAGGCCGAGGGTATGTCGTGCGTGCGCGGGCGCCGGGCGGGGCCGCGTGGGGGCTGAGGGGGCTGAGGGGGCCGCGGGCTCAGGCCGGCTCGATCGTCGCGGTCAGGCCTTTGCTGAGCAGGCGCTCGGCGTGCAGTTCGGCCAGCTCGCGGTGCGTGGTCAGCACGAGCGCGACGCCGGTTTCGTGGGCCTCGAGCGTGACCTCCACGGCGCGCTCGATGCGGAGGCCGGCCAGGGAGACCAGCGCCTGAACGACGAAGGTGATCTCGTTCTGGTCGTCGTTGTGGAGCAGGACCTTGAACGACGGGAGATGATCGACCGGGCCGCGGGGCTTTGGCTCAACGCGGACGGGACGATTGGTAGCCGACGCGGGGGCGGGCTCCGCCGGCGCGACGGCAACGGTGGACGGCTCGGGGGCGGGCTTGGGATCGGGGTCTGGCATCGGACGCCTCCTGTACGCCGAGAGGGGGCTGGCGCGGGTGGAGATGCGATGAGCGTATCCGGTCTTGGGAGTTTCGCAAGGGGCAAGGACGGCAATTGATGAACCCGGTGGGGTGCGGGAACGTTGGAGACTACGGTGGCTGCCTCCCGGCGTTCGGTAGTCTGCCTGAGCGGAGGATAGACGATGTGGGTGCTGCTCCAAGTTCTCGCAGTTTCCGCGGCTTGCTTGGCGAGCCTGTACTTTGTCTACCGCGCGGCGATTCGGGGCGATCCCGACCTCTTGAGTACGTCGGGGCGACTGCACGCAAAGGCGACCTTCGCCCTCAGTTCAGCCGGCTGGGGGGCATTTTCGTTCTCTGTGCGAACGGAGTCGGCCCGTTTCACAGTGGCGCTTCAGGTATCGCTTTCGCAGCGGCAGCATGTTTGGTCGTACTCAACACTGCGAGCCTTTTGGCGAAGATTTGGGTTCGACCGGTCAACAAGTCTTGGTCGTTTGATCTGTTGACCTTCGACGAGGCCGTTCCCTGGTTCCACGCTTTGGTCGCGGCGGGGGCGGTGACTGCGCTTCTTCTGTCTCCGCCCAATGGGTGGGCAATCGTGAGCGTGCTTGGTGTCCTGTTTGTCCTCTGTGTCGTTCATGAGGTGCTGTTCAACATCGTGCCCATGCTGTACCTGCCGCCGCGGGCCACGGATGAGGACCATCCAAGTCGAGACGATGATCGAGAGTGAACCGCTGGATCTGGGCGAGTGTGTGAGCTTCGGCTCCTGCGCGGACGCGCCGGGTGCCGGGTTCGACGTGGCATGTACGGGTTCTGGCGAAGTTTCCTGACACTCGTGAGTGTCCGTTCTGTGTGCATGACCCGATGTTTGCGCAAGCGACTCGGAGCGGGGGCTTGGGATCTAGAATCTCGGCGTGGCTCGCCGAAGATCCGTACACGCAGGTGGCTCTGGTGGTACTGGCACCGCGTTCGGCATGGTGGATCAGGCCGCGGCGACCATCCCCGAGGTGATGCTCGCTTGGCCCGGCAAAAACAGCACCGAGCGATGGCTGGACATGATCTGCGCCCGTGCCGACGGCGGGGCGGGGCTGGTGCGGGCGGAGGCGGTTGATTGGTTCGGTGGTGGCGTGCTGGCGCACGGGGACAACCTGGCGTTGCTGCTGGCCATGCGCTCGGCTCGGCTGCGTGTGGAGCGGGGTGCGGGGGGGGCGGACCGTGCGGACAGTGCGGACAGTGCGGGTGCCGCGGCTGGGGTGCCGCTGGTGGTGATCGATCCGCCGTATGCCATGCAGTCGGATCACAGCGTGGTGCAGGTCGGCACGGGGCGGAAGATCGAGCATGCGTACAGCGATCGGTGGGGCTCGCCCGGGGCGTATCTGTCGTGCATGTATCTGCGGCTGTCGCTGATCCGCGATGTGCTCAGCGATGATGGGGTGCTGTTTGTGCACTGCGATTGGCGGGCGGATTCGTGGCTGCGGGTGGTGCTGGATGAGGTGTTCGGGCGGGCGTGTTTTCGGAACGCGATCGCGTGGAGGCGGGCGCCGAATCTGGGAGCGCAGGCGGCAGGGCTGCAACTGGGCCGGACGAGCGACACGATTCTGGTGTACTCGCGCAGGCCGGGGACGAAGTTTCGGGGGCGGGTGCCGATGCGGATCGAGCCGGTGGCTCTGACGCGATCGGGCCGGCCGCGGGGTGCGAGGTGGGATGAGCGGGCCAAGGCGTTCTTCACCACGGCGCCGCGCGGCGACTACACGGATGAATCGATCGCCCGGCTGGAGAGCGAGGGGCGGGTGCTGCGATCGGCCAGCGGTAAGGTGACGATCAAGTACTACCTGGTCCAGAACGAGCAGGGGGCGTGGTGCAAGCCGATGCCGATGGACACGATCTGGACCGATGCGCAGGTCCGGCCCCTGCGGCACTGCTCACGGGCTGAACTGGACATCGGGTACCCCACGCAGAAGCCCGAGGGGCTGCTGGAGCGGATCGTGTCGTGGGCCAGCGCGCCGGGGGACCTGGTCGCGGACTTCTTCGCCGGGTCGGGGACGAGCCTGGCCGCGGCCCACCGGCTTGGGCGGCGGTGGCTCGGGTGCGACCAGAGCCCGGTGGCGATCCGGACGATGATCCGCCGCCTCAGGGAAACCACTGGGGCAGACGTGGTTGCGAGGAGGGTGGAGTTTGAGGCGGCTTCGCCGCGGTCGCCATCGTGAAGCTGGGACGGGTGGTCAAGATGGGTTGGTGCTCAGGGCCGGGGGAAGCGATGAGTGTGACGCGAGGGGGCCCCGAACGTCAAGATTGTGTCACAAAATGGCACAAAAAGTGGGTTGGGCACTCGACAGCGGCGTATCGCGCGGTATCTTTTCGCGCAACGACGTTCCCCTGCGGGAGCGTACGTCGCCGGGCGTTCTTGCCCGGTACAAAGTCGGGAAGAAGGAGCACCCCCGTCAGGCGAAGTCGGCCGTTCTCGCGAGTGCGCGATGGGTATGTTCGAGCGATCGAGCGTGCATCGTGGCCGATGAGGGTCGGTTGTTCGGCGGTTGGGCGGACGGTGGTGTGGCGGTGCTCAGACTTTCCGGCGCGGTGCGTTTGCGAGCGACAATCGCTCGGGCGGTGCGCGTGAATGGGCGCGTAAGGCTCGGGCGAAGCGGTAAAGAAGGGGCCTGCCGTGAGGTAACTTGCGGCGGGCCTTTTTCATTTCTGCTGGTGCGGGGCGGTCGACGGAGCGTTCGCGAAGTGCGCGGTCGCCGGCGTGAAGCGGCTCCGGGGCCGCGGTGCGCGCCGAAATGAAACCGACCCCGTCGCGAGGACGGGGTCGGCGGGTGTTGTCGGTGCGTATCGGAGGCCTTAGCCGCCGAAGAAAGACGCGAAGAACGCGGTGAAGTCGCCGTTATCGACGGTGCCGTCCGGGCCGGGCTCGGCGTCGGTGTTGGCGACATCGGCGATGAGGCGGTTCGGGTCGGACGAGTCGAGGAAGAAGGCGTTGAAGAAGGCGGTGAAGTCGCCGTTATCGACGAAGCCGTCGGGGCTGGGGTCGCCGTCGGTGTTGGCAACGTCGGCGGGCTTGAAGGCGGGGAGGACGACGAAGACGACGTTGTAGGCCTGGTCAGCGCCGACGCCGCCGTTGAAGGTCGGATCGACGAAGGTGGAGTTCTGGTCGTAGTCGTAAACGATCTTGGCGCGGAAGGCCAGGGCGCCGAGGCTGATGGGCGTGCCGTAGGCCGCGGGAGGGGCGGACTGGCGGGCGTTGAAGTCCTGAACGATGTTGCCGGACCAGGTGGCGCCGGAGTCGACGCTGTCGGCATCGGCGGGGCCGAAGAACTGGATCTGGTAGTTGCGGGTGCTGTTCAGGCCCGGCAGGACGTCGTTGAGCTTCACGAGCAGTTCGAGCTGGTACGCGTCGGTCGCGGCGTCGTAGTTGGCGCGGATGAGGCCGACGGTGTTGATGTTCTGCGGGGTGGCGAAGAGCTGGATGGTGGCGATGAAGTAGAGGTTGCCCATGCGGTCCATGGCCGGGGCGGAGATGGACGGGCCGTTGGTGGCCGAGGGGAAGACCTCGCTGTAGCGGGCGATGCGACCGATGGGGTTGTTGGGGTCGGGCGTGCCCTGGCCGTCGAGCGAGCCGAGGATCAGCTTGCTGTTGGCGCCGGTGGCCGAGCCCGAGTGGGCGGCGACGGTCCAGACGGCGGGGCCGCCGGCGGCGGGAACGCGGGCGACGGCGAGGTAGTTGTCCATCGACTGCGGGACGCTGGCAGCGCCGCCGGTGGCGGCGACGCCCGCGGCGGCGAGGAGGTCACCGGAGGGCAGGACGGTCATGGCGACGGGCCCGTTGCCGCCGCGGAAGCAGACCTGGCTCTGGTAGTTCATGAACTCGTGATTGCCAAGTGAGCCGAAGGTGTTGCCGGGGTTGAAGTTGTCGGCGCGGTCGAAGAGGTTGGCGTTGCTGGTGGGCAGTTCGAGGCGGATCTGGTTGTCGACGCTGCCGTCGGTGTTCAGACCCCAGAACGACAGGCCGCGGGTCTTGGTGGCGCTGGCGCCGCGGCTGAGGGCGCTGCCGATGGCGGCGTCGTTGGTGCCGTTGCTGAGCGGGGCGAAGATGCCCGTGGTGATGCCCATCGGTCCGCGAGCGGCGGCGCCCGCGGGGAGGTAGGCCTGCGTGGTGGTGGCGGCCGAGCCGGCGGTCTGCTCGAAGCGGAGGTTGTTGAGGAAGTCCAGACCGACGGCGACGGTTCGCCCGGCGACGCTGGCGGGGATCAGGGTTGGGGTGGTGACGTTCTCGACGAGATTGAGCAGGCGGACGGTGGCGGCCGCGTCGCCGAGGCCCAGGCTCGCGCGGATCTGGGGAACGAGCGACGCGGAGCGGGCCGCGATGTTGACGCGGTACCAGTTGCGGGTGCTCAGAACGTCGGGCCCGTTCATGGCGAAGCCGTCGGCGTAAAAGACGATGGTGCCGTTGTCGTCGATGCCGCCCAGGCCGAAGGAGGCGTTGCTGGTCAGGCCGGCGGCGGCGGAACCCTTGTTGGTGGCGGCGTTGATGCGGGAAACGTACAGGCGGTTCTGACGCCGCGGGTCAAAGCCGATGAGGGCACCGATGATGTTGTTCTCATCATCGGAGTCGCCGAAGACGGTGTTGGGGCCGCCGGCGAACTCCATGAAGCCGAGGGCGAAGTTCTGCGCCTGCACGGAGGAGGTGTTGATCGTCGGCGTCGAGGCGAGGTTGTTGCGGAGCGGGTTGACACCCTGGAGCGGCGCGTTCCAGACGCGGTAGGAAGTGCGGGCAAGCGGGCCAACGGGCGTGAAGCGGTTGCTGACGGCCTGAGCACCGATGAGGTGGTTGAAGTACACGGGCGAGGGCGAGACGCTGGTACCAGCGCTGCTCTTGACCGTCGGGGCGATGTGGTAGCGGTTGCCCCAACTGGTGGTGATCGTCGTCATGTCGACGACGAAGTTGGCAATCTGATTCGAATTCACGCCGACGGTGTACGCGTTGAGTGCGTCGCCCGGAAGGCCAGCGGCGGATGAGACCGAGTCCTGAGCCATCGTCGCGGCGGACGAAAGGGCCAGACCGGCGAAGCCGGCGATGAGGCTTGGGGAGACAAGGCGCTGCGACGAACGAATCTTCATGGTTTACTCCGAGTCCTCACACGCATTGACGCTGGGATGACTTCCCGCGCGGATTGACAAGACCTTCAACACATCGGACCGAACATCATTCGCCCAACGACGGGCCGCGTTGCTGATTGCCGGTATACAGGCGCATAATCGGGCAAAGAGCGAACGTCTACCGAACAAAGACGGGTGGATGACGACAATCGCGCCAACCGAATCGGCCGGGACACCACACATCCAGTGGGAGTGTACACCCGAATTACGGCCAGCCAAGGGAAGATGCGCTCTCCTTCAGGCGGCCGTCGACGACCTGCTTCTGTCGTTGGAGGTATTCGCGCCAGATGGGGTCGGTCTCGAGCTGGAGTGCCGCGCGGATACGGTCGCGCTGCTTCTCGGTCCTGATGTCGCGCTGGTCGTCAACTCGGATGCTGTTGCGAAGGGCAGGGAGGTAGTTGGGGTCGCGGGCGAGGGACTGGTCGTAGAAGACCGCGGCGTCGTCGAAGTAGCGTTGCTGTTCCCAGAGCGCGGCGAGGTTGGCCAGCGGACGCGGGTCGCGGATGTCCAGGTCGGCGGCCTGGCGGAAGGCGTTGGCGGCCTCCATGTTCTGGCTCTGACGCATCAGGAGCACGCCGAGGTTGTTCCACGCCGCGGCGAAGGTCGGAGCCTCGGCGATGGCCTGCCGGTAGAGGGCGATGGCCTCATCGGGTCGCTTGGCGCGTTCGGCATCCTGAGCGCGGATGGAAAGATCCTGAGCCCTGCGGAGGCGGGCGGCGGCGTCATCGCCGGGGGCGACGGGGTTCTCGGGGCGGGGCGTGCTCGTGCAGCCGACGCCGGCGATCGAGGCGACCGCGAAGAGCGCGATCATCGCGAAGGACAGGCCTGCGGGAAAACGTCGGCGGGAAGGACGGACGGGGAATCGCGTCGACACGCGGGTGCTCCTGCGGGGATGGTGGGATTCGAGGGTCATGGTGAGCCGGAGGCCGGGCGGGTCTGATGGATGGACAATGGGGCTTGGGGTATCGGAAGTAGTCGTCAGCGGCCCGTGCGTTCCCAGCGGAGGAACTCGACGGTGCCGGACCATGAGGGCTTGCCGTCGGGCGTGCCGACGCCGGGAGCGACGCGGAACTGGGAGAGTTCGAGGCCGCGGACCTCGGTCGGGGCGCGGCCGAGCCAACTGAGGATGCCCTCGGCGGGCTGATTGGTGAGGGTGACGGTGTACTTTCGACGTGTGAAGCCGACGGGGTTCTGCGAGCCGGAGACGATGGCATCGCTGACGCGCAGTTCGCTCATGCCAACCTCGCGGGCGGCGGCTTCGAGCTTGCTCACGGCCTGCGGGTCTGCGTCGAAGCGGCCCTCTGTGCCCTGGAGCTGGTTGTTGATCGCCTGAACGTCACCGGCCAGGAAGCGGATCTTGGCGGTGCGCCGGGCCTGCTCGGCGGCGGCGGAGCGGGCCGAGGCCAGCCGCGCCATGCCGATGAAGACGAAGATCAGGGCAACGCCGAGCAGCACGACGCCGAAAAAGACCGCGCCCATGGGGCGGTTGCGGCGGGCGGTCGATGCGGCCCGGCCCAGAAGCTCCAGGCGGTCCTCATCGGTCAGGGTGATGCGTTGAGCGTTCATGGGGCGGGCGGTGCGGGAGATGGCGCGGGGGTGGAGGCGGGGGCGGGGGCGGGGGTGGCGGCGTCGGGGGTGACTTCTGCGGGTGTACCGGGCTTGGACTCGGGCTTGGGCTCGGGCTTGGTTTCTGCAGGAGTTTCGGACTTTTCCGGCGTCCTGCCGGCCTCGGGCGGTGATTCAGTCTTGCTGTCGGCCTTGGCGTCGGGGTTCGCGTCTGGCTTGGCTTCTGGCTTGGTGTCTGGCTTAGTGTCTGGCTTAGTGTCTGGCTTCTTGGCGGCCGCGGAGGGAGCAGGTGCGGGCGCATCGGTGACGCGGGTCCATGAGCCGGAGAGGCGGTAGCCGCGGGTGAGGTTGCGGGGCTTGTAGTCGGGATCTGCGGCGGCGTTTGGCGGCGGGGTGCCCGGCGGGATGTTCGCCGTGGCGCCGGTCCATGTGACGCGCCAGTTTCGGGCCGGGGCGCGGTTGATGGCCTGCTCGAATCGCGGGCCAAGGTCGGCATCGGACACGGCCAGGGTGATGGTGTTGGCCAGGCCGGAGGAGGCGAGTTGGAGCGTGCGCAGTTCGGCGATGCCACCATCGGCGGTGACCTGCTGGAGCGTGCGCATGACGCGGACGAACTCTTCGAGGATCGGCGGCTGGGCGACGAGCAGTTCGCGGTCCTTGCGCTTGGCGACGAGCCAGCGGTCGAGGAAGCCGCGGGGATCGGGCTCGTTCTCGGGGACGCGGACGATCGGGGCGAGGCCGGCGAGGATTTCCTTGCGGTCATCGGCGGAGCGGAGGCCCTGCGCCGCCGCGTCGTCGGCGGCCCGGAAGAGCCACCAGCCGATGGCGGCCAGGCAAAGGCTCGCGGCGACGAGCGAGATGGCCCACCACTGATACACGGTGCGCGATGTTCGTCCGGGTCGGCGTGCCAGGTCGAGCATCGACGCGCGCGGGTCGGCGACGATGAGGCCGCGCTCCAGCCGCTTCGCCGCGGCGGGGCCGGAAGGGAGCGTGTCGTTGAGCGTCTGCACCGCGCGGCGGAGTGTGGCGGCGACGGGGTCGTCTTCATCAACGCCCAGCGCGTTGCACAGGCCAGCGCCCGAAGCGCCGCCCCAGGCCTGATCGATCGCGCCGGCCAGTCGGGTGCTGCCGCCCAGAGCGTCAAAGTCGCCGAAATTCAGGGCCATGAGACTCGGCGCGGAGACGATGATGCGCGTCGGCGAGATGCCCAGCTGCGCGGACCACGCCAGCCACTCGTTGACCAGCCGGCCGAGGTCCGGACGGGCAACTTCGAGCGTGATCGGCCCCGCGGGGCGTGCGGCGGTGTCGTCCGTGCGTGGCAGGTCGCTGACGTCCGAAAAGTCGCGTGCGGGGAGCAGGCCGGGCGGGCGTGCATCGGCGCTGGCGTTGACATTGGCGGGGATCGGCGCGGCGGCGGGGACGGCCTGCGCGGCTTCCGCGGGGTCGTTCGCGACGCGGAGGAGCATCGTGCCGGTGGCGATGATGAGGTTGCCGCGGGACCAGGACCAGATGAGCCTGCGGGTGGCGGGGTCGACGAGGACGGTGGCCTGACAGTGGACCGGGGCCTGCACGATGGCGGAGGAGGCGGAGGAACGGCGGTCGGAGGTCTCGGCGTCTGCGGACCAGGCCAGGGGCATGGCGTGCCAGAGGCTGAGGACTTCGCGGGGGGTGATGCCGCGGGCGTCGAGTTGGTCGACGAAGAGTCGCGCGGCCAAGTCGGGGATCGCGGCCAGGGCGATGCGTGCGCGTTCGGGAGTGTCGGCGGGGGCGGCGGTGGCGGGGCTTGCAGTGCGCGAGCGGATGAAGCGGCCCTGGCGAGGGGGCTTGGCGACCTGCGGGGCGAGCGGCTGGGCGCTGGCGTCCTCTCCGGGCTCCATGGTGCCGAGCCAGGAAGCGCGATCGTGGTGCTGGGTTTCGTCGCCGTCGGCCTGACCGGCGCGGGCGTTGCGGAGGTGGGTCAGGACGATGTGCTCGTCGGTGCTGGGCGCGGAGATCCACGAGCAGCGTGCGCCGTCGAGGTCAAGGCACAGCGTCAGTTCGGGGTCGCCGGCGGTCTGGGTGAGTTGGTCGATGGTCCAGGACGCGGCGGCTTCGATGGAACGGGCCGGAGTCGCGGCTGCGGCACCCTGCGGGGCGGACCATGTGGCGCGCCCGCGTGCGGTGATGAAGGTGACGCCCGTGATGGCCGCACCGCGCGCGGCGCGGTGGAGATACACGACAGCGTGGCTCACTTGCCGCCCTCGTTCTCGCTCTCGGGAAGATCAGAGATCGACGGGATGGTCTGACGCTCCTCTTCGGACCGCATCTTGATGAAGGACTGGATGTCGGGGTCGTTGTTGCGGATGGCCGAGTAAAGCTTGGGGTTCGACTGCTGGAGCGCTTCGAGTTGCTTGACGTCGTTGACGATGTGATGGAGGTTGGAGGGGACCTCGCGGCCGGAGGGGGTGAGCATCCTGCCCGGCGCGGCGACGCCCATGCGCTCGCGGATGATCTGGCTGGGATCGACGCCTCGCTCGGCGGCGGCCTTGCGGACCTCCGAGGCGCGCAGACCGCTGGCACGCGCGGCGGGAGTAGCGAACGCCGTGGCTCCGTAGGGGTTGGGATTGGGGTTGCTAAAGACCGGTGCGGCTGCCGCGGGCATGCTGGCGGTGGCGGGCTTGGCCAGATACGCGGACGCGGTCGCGCCGGTGACCTCGGCCAGACCGACCTCGCGACGCTCGCCGTCGGCGTTGCGGAGCACGACACGGTCGGCGTGGATGGCGTCGACGGTCTCGTTCTCAACCGCGTCGCCCTCGGCGACCATGCGCTGCTGCTCGTTGATGACCAGGATCGCGCGACGATACGACGGCCCGAGGATCGATCCGGCAAAGCGAACGGCCGCGACGACTGGGGTCGGCGGGACATCGGGCGTGGTTTCAGTCGGGGCAACCGTCACCGGCGCGGGCTTGGGAACGGGCGCGGCCAGGGTGTTCAGAAGGCCGGCGAGGTCCGACGGGTCGGCCCCGGCGATGGTCGCGGGGGCTGTGGCGGGGGCGGGGCGGGTGGTCGTGCCGGAAGGCGACCCGCCTGCTGGCAAGGGTGCCGCGGCGGGTGCGGCGGAGCCGCCAAGGCCCGTGGGGAGGATGAGGAACAGGCCGCCCAGGCCCAGCAGACCCGCGGCCATCAGCCGAGCGTTGCGGAGGTGTCGCTTGGCCAGAGATTGGTGCATGGGTGGGTACCTCGGTCGTCACAGAAAGGGTCTGAGGTAGTTTACGGCCAGATCGGGCGGCTGGCCGCACATTCTTGTCCCCGGTGCGTGGGATCGTCCGTCGGGATGGCCCGATGCTCACGATGGCGGACCCGAACGGGGCCCGTGTGCCGAGGGGCGGATCGGTTACACTCGCCGCCGTGATCATGGATCGGCTCCACTATGAGCGTGCGTTCGAGCAGTCGCTGCGGAATCGGCGGATTCCGTATGTGAGCGTGGATGATGCCCGCAAGGCGCTGCTGCCGGAGGGCGGGGGGTTGAGCGCGGCATTTTTGGCTCGGGCGGACGGCGCGGGGGGAGGAGCCAGTGGTGCCGATGGCGGCCAGCGGGTCGGAATCGGCGGCGGTCTCGCGCTGAAGAGCTTTGACTTCGTGCTGTATTCCGAGCGTGTGAACCTGCTGGTGGATGTCAAGGGGCGGAAGGTTGCAGGTCGGCAGTTGGTGTCCGGGGGGCCGCGGGGTGGGAGCGCTCGGCTGGAGTGCTGGGTGACGGAGGATGACTGCCGGAGTTTGCGGGTGTGGTCGCAGTTGTTCGGCACGGGGTTCCGCTCGGCGTTTGTGTTTGTGTATTGGTGCGATGAGCAGCCGCCGGATGGGCTGTTTCAGGAGGTGGTGGAGTATCAGGGGCGGTGGTACGCGATCCGGGCGATCCTGCTGGAGGACTACGTGGCGGCGATGCGTCAGCGGAGCGCCGCCTGGAAGACAGTGGATCTGGCCCGGCGGGATTTTGAGCGACTGAGCCATCCGTTGACGGATCGGTTCATGGGGACGATTCCCGCCGCAGAGGCGTTGTCGGCGACGTAGCATTCACGAAGGTTCGAAGTCGATTCACCCGGAGAAGACGCATGAGCAAGCAGATCAAGGGACGGTCGCGGCGCGGGACGATGCTGGTGATGATGGCGATCGCGTCGGTGCTGGCCGGCGGGGTGAGCGTGGCCAGCGCGCAGTTCCAGGCCCCGACGGACAAGGCCAAGAAGGAAGCGATCAAGCCACCGACGATCAACCCGAACACGGCCACGGCCGGGACGAGCATTCTGGTGACGATCGGCATGGTCGGGCTGGCGGCGCTGGTGGTGGCGGCGAACTTCCTGCCGACCAAGCGCTCGCACCAGGACTGATGCCGTTGTCGATGTTCATACCGACGCGGGTCGGGATGGGCTTGAACCGGGCACTGTTTATGAAGGTCATCTCGCGGGGCCGACCGGGGGGAACATGGAGCGCACGATGAATCGGACGACGCGTCGGCGGGTCAATCAGGTGCTCGTGGGAGTGAATGTGGCGCTGCTTCTGGCGGTGTCGTTCGCGGTGGGCCGCGGGATGAGCTTTGGGAACGGGGGTGCGGGCGGGGCGGGGCGTGCGGGGGCACTGACGGGGGCGATGGATCTGGCGGGGCTGCGTGGGCTGCCGGGGCTGGAGGGTGTGGCGCTGGCGCAGCCGGCGGGGCCGCCCGTGCCGCAGACCAGGCCGCGGGGTGAGTATCTGATGCTGTCGGGGCGTGCGCAGGCGGCGGCGTCGAACTACTTGTACGTGCTCGATCGTGTGAATCAGGAACTCATCGGGCTGAAGTACAACCAGTCGCAGCAGCGATACGACGTTTTCGCGTACCGGAACCTTGCGGACGATGCACGCTCGACCGCGGGCGGGAGGACTCGCTGATGAACAGCAACGAGAAGATCGTCGCGTCGGGCGGGGAGAGCACGGGCGAGCGTCGGCTGGCGATGGGCACGCGCGGGCTGGTGCTCAGCGCGATGGCGCTGAGCGCGCTGCTGGGCTATGTGCTGGCCAGCGGGGCGGGGAACCGCGCGATGGCCGACGAGGCCGTGGCTCGCGGCGACGCGGCGATGCTGACGCTGGACCGCGGCAACGGCGACGACATGCTCGTGGTGCTCGATGAGCGGACCGAGTCGCTGCTGTTCTTCGGCGTGGCGAACCAGCGCATGCTGGAGTTCAAGGCGATCGAGAGGCTGCCGGCGTTGTTCGCCGCGGCAAGGCGGAGCGGCTCGCCCCGGCCGTGATGGCCCGGGCGAAGGCGCGGAAGTGATTCGGAACGACTATGCCCATCTACCCATTGCCACAGTTCGAGGCGGACCTTGCGGCGGATAAGGCGGCGTACGAGGCGCTCAAGCCGCCGACGAGCATCGTGGTCCGCTTCGGGGCGATGCGGATGATCGGCGAGTTTCCGTACGACGGCGACGCCAAGCCCGGGTGCGGGTCGAAACTGGTCTGCCGCACGCATCGCGGGACGGAACTGGCCGAGATGCTCACGAGCACCTGCCCCAACGCCGGGTGCGGGCACGCGGTGACACGCAAGCAGATGCTCGAGTACATCGACAACTCGGGCGGTCGCGATTATCCGTTCCACACCGACGGCCGCGTGCTGCGCGTGGCGACGGTGGAGGACCTGAACCGCCAGGCGGCTATCGAGGCTCAGAAGCCGGACCTGATCCGAAGGGCGCGCGAGGTGGTTGGGCACGTCGGGCTTGATCACAAAATGAAGATCATCGACGCCGAGCCGATCCTCGGCGGCGAGCGGCTGACGTTCTCGTTCGTCACGCCCGATGATGATCACCAGCGCGTGGACTTCCGTCCCGCCGTGATGGAACTGGCGAGCATCTACAAGACCCGCATCGACATGCGACAGGTCGGCGCTCGCGATGAGGCGAGGCTCAACGCCGACTACGAGCGCTGCGGCCAGCACTGTTGCTGCCGACAGTTCCTCAAGGTGCTCAAGCCCGTGAGCATGAAGCAGGCCAAGATCCAGAAGGCCACGCTCGACCCGCTGAAGATCTCCGGTCGCTGCGGCAGGCTGATGTGCTGCCTGCGATACGAGGAGAGCACGTACGACCAGTTGCGTGCGAACCTGCCCCGGAAAAAGTCGGTTGTCATGACGCCCGACGGCCCGGGCATCGTGATCGACTCGCAGATCCTCACGCAGCTTGTGCTCGTGCGGCTGGACCGCACCAACGAAGACGCGGCGTACCCCGTCGAGTCGCTCTCACCCGTGGAGAACGCGGGTCGCAAGAACGCGGCGGGCGGCGCAGCGGGCGGCGGTGATGAGGACGACGATGCGCCGGGCTCGGGTGGTGGAGGCGGTGGCGGGCCGGCTGCGCCGAGGCAGGGTGGGGTCATGGATCAGAACCAGCGCGACAAGGCTCGTGCGGATCGGCTTGTGCCGCCGAGCAAGTTCCGCGGCGGCGGGCCGGGCGGCGGGTCCGGGGGCGGCGGGTCCGGTGGCGGGCCTGGCGGTGGGCCGAGCGGTGGTCCGACTGGCGGTCCCGGTGGGGGTCAGGGCGGCGGGCCGCGCCCCGGGGGTCGTGATGGCGGGCGCGGCGGGCCGGGGCGTGGCGAGCGAGATGATCGTCGCGGCGGACCTCGCAATGACGGCCGGCCTGAGCCGCGGCGCGATGGCCGACGCGGTGGACCACCGAACGTCGGCGGGCCTCAAGGTGGCCCGGGCGGACCGGGCGGACCGGGCGGCCCGCGTGGCCCCCAGAACGGCCCCCAGAACGGCCCCCAGAATGGGCCCCCAAGTGGCCCCCCGAGCGGTCCACAGAACGGGCCACAGAACGGGCCGCAGAACGGGCCGCAAACTGGCGGCGAGCCCGATGGCAAGCCCGGCCCCGCGTGAGCGGGGCGGCGATGGATGACCGGCGACCGGCCCCCCACTTTCTCCCGCCGCGGACTGGCGAACGGGCGGAGCACTCCCGCAACGCGCAAGTGATGGCGATGAACCTCTGACTGATCGAGCACCGACATGAGCACGCAGGCGACAGCGCACACCACGAAGGAATCGGTCAAGGACACGGTCGTGTCGCTGATCATCGCGTTCATCTTCGCGTTCACCGCGCGTTCGTTCGTGTGCGAGGCGTTCATCATCCCGACCGGCTCGATGGCCCCGACGCTGCTCGGTGCGCACATGCGATTCACCAACGCGCGCACGGGCAACGACTGGCCCGTGGTGCCGGCGTACTACACCGATGAGTCGCGGCAGTTCGCCGAGCCGCTGCAGGGCAACCGGGCGCTGGGGCGTCCGCCGATCTCCGTCCGTGATCCGATCACGGGCGAGGCGTTCTCGCGTGCGGATGTTCCGTCGCGCGCGGGCGACCGGATTCTTGTGCTCAAGTACCTGTACTTGCTCGAGGAGCCGAGCCGTTTTGACGTGGTGGTGTTCAAGTTCCCGAGCAACCCTTCGCAGAACTTCATCAAGCGGCTGGTCGGGCTTCCCGGCGAGCAGATCGCGCTGGTCGATGGCGATGTGTTCGTCCGCCCGGCCAACGCCGACGGCTCGCCCGCGGCGTGGGACGCGCCGGGGTGGACCATCGCCCGCAAGCCCGATCGCGTGCAGAACACGATCTGGCAGCGCGTGTACGACTCATCGATGGAGCCGGCCGAATCGGGCAGCGCGGCGGGGGTTGGCGGCAGCCCGTTCGTGCCGCCGATGATCGCGGGACCCGGCGTGACACGCGTGACGGGGGCCGCCGCGGCGGGCGGCGGCGCGTACGACGTGAACACCGAGGCCGGGCGGACGGGCGTGATCGCGTGGAACAACGCGGCGCTCTGGCTCTCGCCCCCGATGCTGGGCAATGTGCCGCGGGCGGTGTCGGACTTTTACCCGTACAACGACAACGGCGTGCTGCGGACGCGGCTGTTCCCCGTGAGCGATGTGCGCATCGGCGCGGGCGTGACGCTCCGCGATGGGACGATCAACGCGGGCCAGAGCGTCGGGGCCAGGCTGGTCGCGCGTCAGCACGAGTTCGTCGGCGAGATCGTCGGCGGCGCGAGCGGGCCGGAGGCGCGGCTGCGGATGCGTCCGGTCACGCCGGGCAACGATGCGCCGTGGAAGGACATCGCCAGCGAGTCCGTGCGGCTGCCGGCGAGCGGCAGGTTCTCGCTGGAGGTCTGGCACGTTGACCAGCAGCTCGAGGTCCGCGTGGACTCGCGGATCGTGGCGCGCGGGGCGTATGAGTGGTCGCCCAAGGAGCGGATCCGTTTCGCGACCGGACGGGAGCTGTCGGCGATTCTGAGCGAGGCGAGCAGCTCGAACGACAACCCGCTCGCGTTCGAGGGGCTGTACACGCCGGCGACGATCGAGTGGGTCAGTTCGGCACCCGCGCGGCTATCGCACCTGACACTCGACCGCGATCTGCACTATCAACCGGCGAGGTTCGAGGCGCGGTCGAGCACGGGCATTGTCGCCGCGGGCCCGGCGTTCGCGACGCACCCCGATGCGCCGATCGTGCTTGGGGAGGATCAGTTCTTCACGCTGGGCGACAACAGCCCGCAGAGCCAAGACGGACGGCTGTGGCCCGCGCCCGATCCGTGGGTCGGCGCACTGATGAACGATCGCGGCATGAGCGAGCATCGGGGCGTGGTGCCGCGGGATCTGATGCTGGGACGAGCGTTCTTCGTGTACTTCCCGAGCTTCACGGGCGGGAACCCGGTGAGCGTGCCGGACTTTGGGCGGATGCGGTTTATTCAGTAAGCGGGGCGGCCATCGGCCATTGTTCGGGTTGTGGATTGCGAAGACGGTATCGAGGCGTGAGGCATCGGGGCACCGAGTTCATCAGGGCAGGAACATGCTCGTGGGTGCGTCATGACGCTGCGACTTGCCAAGGGCATGCGGGAACATGAGCGGGCGGGGGCATTGCGTGCCGCGTTGGTGAATCTCTACAAGGATCGTCGGTGGGTTGAGATTGACGGCGTGGTGTTTCGGGCCGTCAAGCCGGCGTACGCCTCGCTCGAAGACCTCCTCAGCGGCGCGGGGTCGCGGGTGCATGGCTCACGCTGGATCGCGCCGGGAACGCTCGCGGTCCTCCACGCGGCGGGGACTCCCGAAGGAGCCGTTCGCGAGGCCTTGGCGCAGTATCGTCGCTACGGAGTAAAGCTGCCCGACGCGCTGCACCTTGTGCTTCGTGGCGTGCGATTAAGGCTGCGGCGGGTGCTCGATCTGCGGGATCGCGACGTTTGCGGCGCTCTCGGGGTGAGTCTTGAGGATCTGCGGAATGTGGAATGGGAACGAGCAAACCGTGAGCACGCGGAGGCGCTGACGCAGGCGATCGGTCGGCTCTCGGCGGCCGTCGGTTTCTCGGGCCTGCGTGTGCCCTCGGCCGCCGACCGCAGCGGGACGAACGTGGTTGTGTTCGTGACACGTTTGGGCGAGGGGGAGTCCGCCGCCGTGCCGGACGCACCGTGACACGCACATTTGCGTAAACATCTGCTTGTTTTTCTGCGTATGATGGACGATCATTGAACAAGGAGCACGCCATGCCATCCGCCTCCACCCGCTCTCGTTCAGCGCCGGCCCGGCCCGTCCGGACCCGTCGGCCCGCGGTGAAGCCCTCGGCGAGTCAGTCGTCAGCTTCGGGCATCGCGACGCGCAAGGCGCTGGGAATGACGCAGGTCACGTTCGCGCGTCTCCTGGGCGTGTCACTCCGAACGCTGAGCAACACCGAGTCGTCGTCGAGTGCTCTCCGACCGGACATGCTGCGTCGGCTCAAGGAACTCGAGCGGCTCGCCGCGGCGCTGCGCGAACTCATGGCTCCGGCAGCGCTGCGTGACTGGATGATCACGCCGAGCGAGGCGTTCGAGGGATCAACGCCCGTGCAGTTGATCGAGCGTGGCGAAGCGGACCGGATCTGGCAGATGGTCTTTGCGCTGCGAACGGGGCAGCCGACGTAGAAGACGGCATCGAGGCGTGGGGCATCGGGGCATCGAGAGGCGCAAGCAAAAACCCCGCGTGCCGAGGGGCACGCGGGGCTTGAAGATGATCGGGCGGTTGTTCGTCGCGATCAGGCGATCGTGACGGACTTGTCGAGGTACACATCCTGCACGGCGTGGAGGAGCTTCACGCCCTCGCCGATGGGCTTCTGGAACGCCTTGCGGCCGGAGATCAGGCCCATGCCGCCCGCGCGCTTGTTGATGACGGCGGTGGCGACGGCCTCGGCCAGATCGCTGGCACCCTTGCTCTCGCCGCCGGAGTTGATCAGCGGGACGCGGCCCATGTAGTTGTTGACGATCTGGTACCGGCAAAGGTCGATCGGGTGCCCGCCGTGGCCGGCCTCATCGGAGCCTGCCAGATCGGTGTACACGCGCTTGTCCCACTTGCCGTAGGCCGAGGCGCCGGTGTTCAGCGCGGCGTATCCGCCGTTGTTGGTCGGGAGCTTCTGCTTGATGATGTCGGCCTTGATCGTCGCGCCCATGTGGTTGGCCTGACCGGTCAGGTCGGCTGAGGCGTGGTAGTCGGTGCTCTTGCCGTCTGCGCCCTTGACCTTGAAGGCGTTGTTGCGGGTGTAGCACCAGAGCACGGTGACCATGCCGTAAGCGTGCGCCTCTTCGAACATGTCGCTGACGTACGCGATCTCATCGCGGCTGGAATCGTTGCCGAAGTAGATCGTCGCGCCGACGGCCAGAGCGCCCATCTCGTAGCACTGCTTGATGGAGCCGAAGTACGACTGCTTGAAGACGTTGGGGTACGTCAGCATCTCGTTGTGGTTGAACTTGACCAGGAACGGGATCTTGTGGGCGTACTTGCGGCTGACGCTGGCGAGCACGCCGAGCGTGCTGGCGACGGCGTTGCAGCCGCCGTCGATGGCGAGCTTGACGATGTTCTCCGGGTCGAAGTACGCGGGGTTCGGCGCGAAGGACGCGCCGGCGGAGTGCTCGATGCCCTGGTCGACGGGCAGGATGCTGACGTAGCCGGTGCCGGCCAGGCGACCGGTGTTGAGGATGGTCTGGAAGTTCCGCAGGGTCGGGACGTTGCGATCGGTCTGCGAGAAGACGCGGTCGATGAAGTCCGGACCCGGCGCGTGGATCTTGTCCTTGGCGATCTTGGGCGTGCTGTAGCCGAGCAACGCATCGGCCTGCGCGCCAAGGGTTGAACGGACGTCGATGAGCTGGCCGTTGAGTTTCGCGGGAGCGGAGGCGAGGGCGGTCATGGTGATCCTCTCGTTGATGTGCGGGCGGAAACAGGACGCGGCGGGCCGGAGGGAGTGAGAACCCGGTCGGACCCGCAAGGAAGTTTACGCAGAGGGCCGGGGTGCGGCCCGGCCGGGAGACCGGCCATGAGGGACGGATTCAGGGAAGGCCCGAGGCGGAATCGAGCGCACGCCCACCACGATTGGGCCGGTTTTGCATGCCGAGGGCTCAGCTCGCGGCACGAGGCGGCTGGTGGCTCTTGAGATAGGCGTTCAGCGACCGGTCGTAGACAAACTTCTGGGCCCCCGAGTCGAAGTCCATCATCAGCCGATCCGGGATCGCGTCAGCCCCTCCCAAGCGGTGCAACTCCAACAACAGCGCGTTGAAGAAACTCGAAGATGCGCCACGAACTCCATGAATCGACAGCCGAACCGCCGACGAGCTGGACAACACCCGCGCGGCACTTGCGGCAACAGCGAGCGCTGCGCTGACCTCGGGACCCGTCTTTCCGATGATCTTCGCGACATCTAGAACGGGCGGAGCGGATTGTGGCGTGTGCTCATTCATGGGGCTCGGTCTTGAGCGAAAAGCATACGACGGTTCCGGGAAACCGGCGTTCTGCTTCGAAGTATCGGATTTCCCGGCCTTCGGACGATGAGGCCACCGCATCGCCCGACAACAGAAGTAGTGATCCTTGATGGTTCTGCACGATGTCCACCAAGTTCTTGAGCCCGAGCCCTTGGTTATGGGCTTGCGACCTCGAGCTCATTCCACCCTGCATCACGCTCTGCAAAATGTCCCGGTCCGATCCCCCGAGTCCGAGCGCCAGCCGTGTGCGCTTCGGGATGCCAAGGCCGTGATCTACAACCGCAACTCGGACCTCGCTCCGCGAGCTGATGAAGCGTGCGGCGAGCACGCCCCCGACCGGCGACTCGGCGTGATCGATGATGTTCTGCACAACTTCAGTGATGCAGGTCTGGAGATAGTCCTGGAACTCACATGTCATGGGAAGATGACGCTCGACCAGTCGCACGACCGGACCAGAGACGATGTAGGGCGACTGATAAAAGTTGCTGAGCGGGACTGTCTCGCACCTGGGGTGATCCGGATCCGGTCGCGGGCCCCTGTGCAGATAGTGCTTCAGACCGACGAACTCGCAGAACGCCCGCAGGGGTTCTGGTCCATCCGGCAAAATGACCTCGCAACGCAGACCTCGTTGACGGTCTCGAATCCACAGCGCGTAGATCATCGCCGACGCATCAGGTCCGATGTATCTGCACGCGGCGAGGTCCAGTCGCCACGCCTGGGGCGGTTCCGACGCGTAGATATCTCCAAGGGCCGCCGAGAATCGCCGGATGTCATCCGGGGTGTCGTTCACATTCCAGTCGATCACGACTTGCCTCATGCGGCCTCTCCGATCGTTGACCAAAGCACCGCTTACTTCGCGCCCCAGGCAAGCAGCGACACCCGAAGCACCTCCGCGACGCTCCAGGCCTGAGCCGGGCAGCCGCCCGGCTCCTGAGGCTCGGCGGTCGTGTCGTCGCCATCGAAGACTTCGGCGAGGGTGCCCAGGCAGTCCTTGTCGAGTCTGGACAGGGCCGGGGCGAGGGCGGCGCGGGCCTGCGCGCGGGCACTGTCGGAGAACTCACCGGCTCGGAGCAGGCCCTCGGCGAAGGGGCCGAGAAGCCAGGGCCACGCGGTGCCGTTGTGGTATGCCGCATCGCGGTCGAACATGCGTCCACGGAAGCGGCCGCGGTATCGGCCGTCGGCACGCTCGAGCGTTCGCAAGCCCAGCGGCGTGAACAGTTCATCATGGACGATCTTGAGGATGCTCCGCTTCTGGGCGGTCGAGAGCGGCGAGTGCTCGAGACTGACGGCAAAGAGCTGGTTCGGGCGGACCTCCGGGGATGGCGTCCAGTGCGCCGGCCGCAGGTGGGCCTGTTCGTGATCGGGGACGAGGCAGTCGAACAGGCAGCCGCGGGCGGGGTTCCAGAACGCGCGGGTGAAACTGTCGGCCACTCGGAGACGCAGCATGTCGAACTCGTCGGCCAGGCCGTCGAGTTCCGGGCGGATGGCCATCGCGACGCTGGCCAGGGCGCTGTGCCAGAGAGCGTTGACCTCGACGGGCTTTCCGAACCGCGGCGTGAAGACAACGCCGTCGCGGGCGGCGTCCATCCAGGTCAGCTGCGTCGTGTGGTTGCCGGCGATGATGAGCCCGTCGGCGGGGTCCATGGCGATGCCGAAGTCGGTGCCCTCGCGGTACGCGCCGATGATGTCCAGGCAGGCATCGAGCAGTTCGCGTCGTGCCGCGGCACCGGGGCTGGCCATGCGCAGGAACGCGCAGGAGGCCTGGACAAACCACAGCGAGGCGTCGACGGTGTTGTAGTGGGCCTCGCCGGTGTAATCATCGAACAGGTTGGGGATGAGCCCGCCCGTGCCTTTGCCACGCGGGCCGCGCGCGGCGGCGAAGGTGCGCAGGACCTTTTCGGCCTCCTCGAACCGGCGCGATGCCAGCAGCAGCCCCGGCAGGGCGATCATCGCGTCGCGGCCCCAATCGGCGAACCACGGGAAGCCGGCGAGGATCGACACGCCGCCGCCCTCGAGCGAGCCGTTCCATCGCTCCATCACGCTCGTGCCCGGCGCGGGCGGCGGAGCGCGGCGGACGATGAAGTCGTCCGTCGCGATGGCCAGCGCGGTCAGACCACGGCGCGTCGGCGCATCCATCGTCGCGGCGACCGCGGGCGCGTTCAGCGGGGCGAGCGTCGCGGAGGCGAGCTTCGCCAGCCGCCGCGATTTTTCCGCCAGCGCAGCGGGCACATCCACAACGCTGGGCACATCGCAACTGGCGCTGAGGGTCGCGACGCTCGGGTGCGATGAGGCATCGACGGCGACCTCGAACGTCGCGGGGTGGAAGAGGTCCTCGAGGAAGTCGTACCCCCGCTCGCGTTCGCGCTCGAGTTGGAAGTTGTACCACCAATGCTCCTCGTGCTTGATGCCCGCCTTGAGGCCGGGGGCATCCAGCGACAGGAACAGCTCGCCCATCGGGCTCTGCACCGCGCACTGCAGTCTCTCGGCCCGAACATCGGTGCGGAACCAGTCGCGGCGCGTGTCGCGGAGGTTCAACGCGTGGAAGTCGCGCAGCGACACGAGCGGGCGGAGCACCAGACGCGCGGCGACGACCGAATTGTCGGTGGTGCGGATGGAGAACGACACGCCCGCGCTGTTGCGCTCGTGGGCGAGGGCGAGGGTCTTTGTCAGTTCCACGCTGCCGCACTGCCACGTCCAGGAGACGCCGCCGGACTTCTCGAACTTGCGCAGGTGGGTGAAGCCCTGCGGGTGATACTCGCCCGGGCGGAAGCGGAAGGTTGACAGGTCGAAGACGGTCTCGTCGCCAGTGCCGGGACGGAGAACGAGCGTGATGCTCACGGCGTTCAGGGCCATGAGCCTGCGGACGGGAGGCCGCTGCGAGGAGATGAGCAGGCCGTGATACCGGCGCGACGGCGCGGAGAGCGCGGTGCCCATCGCAAAGCCGCCGAGGGCGTTGGTCAGCAGCCATTCGGCCCGCTCCAGCCGCGTCAGGTCGGCGGGCTGGCCGGAGGTCTGGATGACGAACGCTGGCAGGTCGTGGCCGAGCGCCGCATCGGGCACCGGACCGGCGTGGGCGGCGTGCGCGTGAGAAACGGCGGCGGGCTTCTTGGAGGACATGCACGATGGTAACGGGGCGGCGCGCCCGGCGGACAGGGCCGGGGCGATCGGCCGCGCGGAGGCGGACTCGGCAGGGCGATCATGGAACTTGAACCCGCTCGGGGCTTGACGCTGCGGTACCGGCCGTGAACGATGAGCAATGGAAGCCACCTCGACGCGATCCGGGCCGGTGCGATCCTCGACAACCTCCGAAAGCCCCGCCGCGCCGCGGCCGGCGAAGATCATCAGCGAGGGCATCACCTTTGATGATGTGCTGCTGATCCCGCGGTATTCGAATGTCGTACCCGCCGAGGCCGACACATCGTCGTCGCTGACGCGTTCGATCCGGCTGAAGATCCCGCTGATCTCGGCGCCGATGGACACCGTCACCGAGCACGCTCTGGCCATCGCGCTGGCGCAGGAGGGCGGCATCGGGATCATCCACCGGAACCTGCCCATCGACGTGCAGGCCCGCGAGGTGAGCAAGGTCAAGCGCTCCGCCAACGGCGTGATCCGCGACCCGCAGACGCTCTCGCCGGATGACACCGTCGGCAAGGCCCGCCAACTCATGAGCCGCCTGAGCGTTTCGGGCTTCCCCATCACCGAGGGCGGGCGGCCCCGCGGCAAGGTGCTGGGCATTCTGACTCGACGCGATCTGAAGTTCGTCGAGAACGAGGCGACGCTCGTGCGCGAGGTGATGACCGCGGGCGATCTGATCACCGCCGCGCCGGACACGACGCTGGATCAGGCGCAGATCATCCTCAACCGCAACAAGGTCGAGAAACTCATCCTCGTCGATGGCCAGTTCAACCTCTGCGGCCTGGTGACGATCAAGGACATCGACCGACTCAGCGAGTATCCGCGGGCGCTGCTGGACGATCACGGGCGGCTGCGATGCGGCGCGGCGGTGGGCGTGGATCAGTACGAGCGCGCCGAGGCCGTGCTGGCCGCGGGGGCGGATGTCATCGCGGTGGACACATCGCACGGGCACAGCGAGAACGTGCTGCGGACAGTGCGGACGCTCAAGAGCCGCTTCAAGGTTGACGTGATCGCCGGGAACATCGCGACCGCCGATGCGGCGCGGGCGCTGGTCGACGCGGGGGCCGACGCGGTGAAGGTCGGAATCGGTCCGGGATCGATCTGCACGACCCGCGTGGTCACGGGCGTGGGCATGCCGCAGTTGTCGGCGATTCTCGCGGCGGTCGAGGGCGTGGCGGGCACGGACGTGAAGGTGATCGCCGACGGCGGCGTCCGCCAGAGCGGCGACATCGCCAAGGCGCTCGGCGCTGGCGCGCACGCGGTGATGATGGGATCGATGTTCGCGGGTCTGGATGAGAGCCCCGGCGAGATGGTCATCCGACAGGGCCGACGCTACAAGAGCTACCGCGGCATGGGCAGCGAAGGCGCGATGAACGCCGGCAGCAGCGACCGCTACCAGCAGCACGCGGGCGCGGCCGGCGGCAAGAACACCGACAGCGGCGCGATCAGCGACAAGCAGAAGCAGAAGTTCGTCCCCGAAGGCGTCGAGGGCCTGGTCGCCTATCGAGGAACGCTCGCGGAGTTTGTGTACCAGATGGTCGGCGGTGTCCGCGCGAGCATGGGCTATCTCGGGTGCAGGACGATCGAGGAACTCCGCACCGAGGCACGCTTCTGCAAGGTCAGCGGCGCGACGGTCGTCGAGAACCACCCGCACGACATCCGCATCACCAAGGAGTCGCCGAACTACATGCCGATGGGCGGCCACGGCGGCGGGGCTTGGGAAACGCAGTAACGAGGACAATGAGCAGGTCGGCACCGGGTGCTCACGCACCCTGATCATCCCGTGCTCTGCATCGCCGCGGCGATGGCGCTGACGCTCTGCTGCAGGAGCGGGTCAAGGATGGCGCGGTCGCCCTCGCCGGCCTTGCGCCGGCGGTCGAGCAACTCGACCTGAATGATGTTCAGCACATCGGTCCACGGGTTGCGCTCGCGGATGCGCTGCGTGATGACGGCCGTGTCCTGCCCCAGCGACTGCCGGCCGCTGACGCGCAGGACGAACCGCAGCGCGTTCGCGTGCTCGCTGGCCAGCAGCGATTCGATGCGCGTGTTGCCGGGCATATCCGCTCGGCGGGTGTACAGGCTCGCGATGGGCAGACGCGAGCGCAGCAGTTCCTGTGCCGCGTTGTCGATGACGGTGCTCAGCCACGGGCTCTTTGGGTAGTCCTGCGCCAGGGCATTCAGTTCCGCTTCGCTGGCACTGGTGAACGCGCTGCCGAGCCCGAACCAACCCGGCGCAAGACAGCGCATCTGCACCCACGAGAAGACCCACGGAATCGCGCGCAACTGGTCGAAGGTCGTCTGCACGCCGGTGCCCGAACCCACGGCACGCATCATGGGCCTGCTGGCGATGGGCAGACCGGCGATGACACTGATCGGGCTGCTGCCGACGAACCACGGCCAGAACTCCGGATCATCGATCAGTTCGCGATATCGCTGCATGGATGCCCGCGCGATGCGCGTGAGCAGATCGTGATGCGGACGTGTGTCCGCGGCGTCGGGCGTTGTGCCTGGCCGATGATCGGCCGAGGCCAGCAGCGACGCGTGAAGGATCTGCTCCAGATGCCGCTCGGCGATCGCGGGCAGCGCGTAGCGGAAACTGATCACCTCGCCCTGCTCGGTGAAGCGGATGCGCCCCGTTCGTGCCGGTCCGGGGGTGGCGAGGATGGCCCGCCCCGCGCGTCCGCCGCCGCGACCGATGGTGCCGCCGCGGCCGTGGAAGAACCGCAGCGCGATACCCCTGCTGGTGACGGCATGGGCGATGTCGCGTTGGGCTCGCTCCAGCGACAGGTTGGCCATGAGGAAGCCGCCATCCTTGTTCGAATCGCTGTAGCCGAGCATGACCTCCTGCACCGGTTGCGTTGGGCGCGACGGGTCCTCGGGCATGCCCGCGATGCTCGCGCCGATGAGGCCCTGCACGTGCGAGCGGTAAAGCGGCTCATCGAGCAACTCTCCCAGCAGCGAGGGGCCGCGGGCGAGGTCGTCGATCGTTTCAAGCAGCGGCACGATGTGAAGCGCACTGACGATCCGCGGCGGAGCACCGGCGAAGCGCTCGACGCGCGAGAGGCCGGACTCCTTCATCAGCAGCAGCACCTCGAGCATGTCGCTGATGCCGTGGGTCATGCTGATGACGTACGAACGCACGCGTCGGCGGTCCTGCGTGATCGCCTCGCGAACGACGCGCAGGGTCGAGAGCAGTTCGGCCGTGTCGGGCGAGAGCGGCGCATCGACCGGACGGAGCGGCCGCGGCTGGGCCAGTTCGCTGCGCAGAATCTCCACGCGCGCCGACTCGCTCAGGGCCGAGTAATCCTCGCAGACGCCGGCGATGCGGAGCAGTTCCGCGACGGCGGACTCGTGCACGCGGCTGTGCTGACGGATATCCAGCGTCGCCAGATGGAGCCCGAAGACGCGCGCGCGGATGATCGCGTCGCCCAGCCGGCCGTCGGCGGCGCGGATCAGGCCGGCCTCCGTCACGGCGCGGTGGATGTCGCGCAGGTCGGCCAGCAGGGCCGAACCGCTGTAGGTCGCATCGGTGCGGACGCGGTGGCGCATCTGGGCCAGGCGCACGCGCACGGGCTCGTGCTGCCGCTGCTCCAGCCACGCCGGGTCGTGCCCCGTGCTCTGCGCGTCGCTCTCGCGAACGCTCCGGACGAACCACTCGGGAATGTTCACGCGGCGTGTGCTGAGCGTGAGTTCCTGCTGAACCTCGGCCAGCTCGCGGTCCCACAGATCGGTGGCGGCCGAGCGGAGCAGGGCGAGGGTCTGACGCGTGACCTCGTGCGTGACGCGCGGGTTCCCGTCGCGATCGCCACCGATCCATGTGCGGTAGCGGATGATGGCCGGAAGGCTCTGTGCGCTGGGCGAATCATCGCCGAAGGCCTGTCGCGAGGCGCGGGCCAGCTCGCGCACAAGCCGTGGGACCACGGCCCAGATCGACCCGCGCAAAAAGAACAGCCCGTTGCGGACCTCGTCGATGACCTCCAGCCGTCGCGGACGCACATCGTCGGTGGCCAGGAGCAATTCGACGAGCCCTTCGAGCATCAGTTCGGCCTGCGCCGACTCGCCCGCGCCCTGCCAGCCGGCGCTGATGGCGCCCGGCGTGCTCGCGGGCAGCGCGTGGGCGATGCGGATGAGGTTGTCCAGCACGCTGCGGCGCTTGGCCTCGGTCGGGTGCGCGGTGAGCGTGGGCTGCACGTCCAGCGCCGAGAGCAGTCTCGAAACGCCCGCGGCGTCAAGGCCGCGGCTCCGCAGACGGAGCATCGCCTCATCGAGCGACTCGGGTCGCGGCTGGTCCGGCGTGGCCTGGGCGATGCGCTGGCGATTGACGGAAATGATGTTCACCTGCTCGGCCTGATTGAGCAGATGGAACCGCGTGGCGACGAATCGCAGCACCGCGCCGAGGTCCTCGCTGCCCAAGCCGGCGACCACTTCGCACGCGCGTTCGCGATCGGGGCTTGAGGGCGCATCGCCCGCCCGAGCGCATAGGTCCGCGAGCGTGCGCGAAAGCTCCGCCGCACGGTCGAGCCCGACGGCGTGCGCCGCGCGGCTCAGCAGTGTGTCGAGAAGGGCGACATGATCAGTCAGCACGAGCGGCCCCCGTTGAGTACCGCGATTCGAGCCGGCGTGAGATCCACCGCCCGCCCATGACCAGAGAGCCGACGCTGATCGCAATCGCGGCACCAGCGATCACATCGGTCATCCAGTGTGCGTCAAAGAGCAGGCGGGCAAAAGCGACCACCGCCGCGAGAAACACCGCGGGGATCGCCAGCCGGGGATAGAGCCAGACGATGAACACGCTCATGAGCACGGCAAATGCCGTGTGGCTGGAGGGCATCGACCAGAGGTCGGAACTGATGGGCTTGGTGATGTCCCACGCGTGCGCGAGAAACGGCTCGGTCCGTCCGGCGGGCGTGACCGGGTACATGCCCAGCGGGCCGAGGAACGTTTCGGGGTCGTTGTACTTCGGACGGGGCCGGCCGATAAGGCCCTTGAGCAGCGAGACGGCCGCGCCGGTGATGATGATGCACAGGCCGTAGTCGAACAGGCGCGGGCGGTTCCGCGGGTCCATGAGCCAGACGACCAAGCAGAGCATCACCGTCGCGGTGCCCTGGCCATATTGCTGCCACGCGTGCAGTTCGCGGCGAACATCGCCCGGCAGGCGATCGGCGGAAATCGCCTGCGCGACGCCGGCGTCGTACCTGTTCAGCAGCAGCACCAGCACAAACCCGACCGCCAGCGAGAGCCACCAGAGATTGGCCGACAGCCAAGACCTCCCTGCGGGGCCAATCGGTTGCGTCGGCATGGTCGGTGGCTGTGTCGTGGTAGAGTTCCCGCTCGTGATGCCCCCCACCGAAAAGATCCCCGAGCAGCACCCCGACGCGTTGTCGCCGGGCACCTCCGCATCCGCAACGGGCGGCCGGTGGCTCGCGTGGGCGTCGTCGTGGAAGGCGGCGGCGACGCTGGTGCTGCTGTGCGTCGCAGTGTATCTGCCCGGGCTGTGGTCGGTGCCGCCGGTGGATCGGGATGAGTGCCGCTTTGCTCAGGCGTCACGCCAGATGCTCGAGTCGGTCACGCTGCCGCCGGATGAGCGCGACCCGCGACGCGAGGCGGGCGGCCCGGGATCGCCCGGCAGGCCCATCGGGCTGCACGCCGGCGGGCTGGCGATCCCGATGTACGCGAGCACACCCCGGCTCAACAAGCCGCCGCTGACGTACTGGCTGCAGGCGGCCAGCGCGTATGTGCTTACCGGGGGCGATGCCAGCCGCGACGCCATGTGGATGTACCGCGTGCCCTCGGTGGTCGCGGCGAGCCTGAGCGTGCTGCTAACGTGGATGATCGGTCGGCGGATGTTCGATGCGCGTGCGGCGGTGCTCGCCGCGGCGTTCCTGTGCGTTTCGCCGATGGTCGTATGGGATGCCCATCAGGCGCGCTCGGATCAACTGCTGCTGCTGACGACCATCGCGAGCATGGGCGCTCTCTGGCGGGTCTACGCCGGTGCGACGCGCACAGCGCGCCCCGCAACCGCCGGCGAACGCTGGATCTGGCCCGCGGCGTTCTGGCTGGCCCTGGGCCTGAGTGTGCTGGCCAAGGGTCCGATCGCGCCGATGGTCGCGGTTCTGGCCATTGCCGCGCTGTGCGTGGCCCATCGGCGTGTGCGCTGGGTGGTGGCGTTGCGTCCTGTCTTTGGGGTGCTCATTCTCGGTGCCGTTCTGTTGCCGTGGTTGCTGGTGATTCACCGCGAGTTCGGGCTGGCGTGGTATCTGGGCGAGGCCTGGCGCGAGTCCTTCGGCCGCGGGATTCGCGGCAGCACCGAGGGGCACTTCGCCCCGCCGGGCACGCACCTTGTCCTGAGCGTCGCGCTCTTCTGGCCCGGGGTGATGCTCGCGCTGGCCGGTGTCGCTCGCGGCCTGGCCCGCGGCTGGCCCGCGACGGTCTCCACGCTTCGCGCCGATGCACCCGCGGGGATCGCCGCACGGCTGATCGCGAACATCCGCTCTCGCCGCGCTGCCCGCGGGCCGGAGGTGTTCCTGCTCGCGTGGCTGCTCCCCGCATGGATCGTCTTCGAGGCATCGATGGCCAAACTGCCGCACTACACGATGCCGCTGTATCCCGCTGCGGCCCTGCTGGCGGCGCGGATGGCCTTCGCGGCACAGGGTCGGCGTGCGGCCGATGCGGGGGCGTGGATCTGGCTGCTGACCGCGGGGCTCCCGGCGGCAGGGCTCATCGCCGGTGCGCTCGCGCTGCTGTTCTTCGCACCGACGATGACCATGGCCACCACCGGCGTGTCCGCGATGATCATCCTCTGTGCGTGCGTTGCGCTGGCGGGACTGGCGCTCTCGCTCCAGTTCCTGCGCGCCCGGCTGTATGTCCAGGCTCACGCGGCGGGGCTCATCGTCGCGGTGCTCGTCCTCGCGCCGACGCTCCAGTGGATCGCGCCGTCGATCGTGCCCGGGGCGCTGTCCTCGTCGATCGCGATCGAACTGCGTGCCGCGGGGTGGACCCCCAAGGACAGCCTCGCCAGCGAGCACGCGGAGGACAGCATGGTGTTCCAGACCCGCGGCCGCGTCGTGCGCTCCGGCGGGGGCACGCTCGAGTACACGCGGGAGCATCTCCCCCACTTCGTCGTCGCCCGTCGGGCGCAGGCCGAGGCGTATGCGCTGCTGGGGTATCGTGCCGAGCGCGATGTGCTGATGCCGCCGGGAATGAGCGCACCGGAGGATCGCCTCGCGGTGTTCGTGCGTGAGAGTCGCGGACCATCGCGCAAGAGCACGACAACGGAGGCCGCACCATGAGCGGTTCGCACGGATCATCCGCGGCGCAGACGCCGGTCTCGCCGTCGGGGCTGATGCTCATCGACAAGCCGCTGAGGCGCACCTCGATGGATGTCTGCCGATGGGTGCGGCGTCGGCTCGTGCTGGGCGGAGCGCCCAAACGCGTCAAGGTCGGGCACGCAGGGACGCTCGACCCGCTGGCCACCGGCCTGCTGGTGGTGCTCGTCGGCAAGGCCACCCGCCTCTGCGACGCGCTGATGCTCGGGAGCAAGACGTACATCGCCGATGTTGATCTCTCGGCGTTCACAACCACCGACGACGCCGAGGGGCCGCGGCAGGAGGTCGCCGTGAACACCCCGCCGACGACCGAGCGCATCAGCGCGGCCCTGCCCGCGTTCATCGGCACGATCATGCAGCGGCCGCCCGCGTACAGCGCGATCAAGGTTCAGGGCCAACGGGCCTACGACCTGGCGCGCGATGCCGCCCGTGCCGCCGACGAATCGGGCAACACCCCGCCCGAGCACGCGGCCCTTCCCGTGCTCCCCGCGCGCCCGGTCCGCATCGACGCGATCGAGATCATCGAGTACCGCTGGCCGCGGCTGGCGCTCCGCATCGACAGCGGCAAGGGCGTCTACATCCGCTCGCTGGCCCGTGACCTTGGCGTGGCCCTGGGCACGGGCGGCAGCCTGCTGGCCCTCCGCCGCACGCGGATCGCCCCGTTTGACGTGTCGAACGCCGTGGCCCTGGATGCGCTCCCCCCGGTGCTGACACAGGCGGACCTCCTGCCGATCGCCGGTCCCCCGGCTGGCGGCCCCACCCCGGTGGCATCCTGATGGGCACTCGACCTTCGGCCTGAAGGCGGCTAACCTCTCCATCCACGCCGAGGGGTCATCCCCCCGGCCCGACAATCTGGCCCAGGTGGCGAAATTGGCAGACGCACTACCTTGAGGTGGTAGCGCCCGCAAGGGCTTGGAGGTTCAAATCCTCTCCTGGGCACTCGCACTCCGCCCGGCTCCGTTGGAGTCGGGCGGCGTCGTTTCCGGCTCAAGCGAGATCGGCGACACCCCTGACCACCACCGAACGCTCCGTTCAGATCGGTTCAGAGGTCGTGATGGGGCATCACGTCGACGAGTCTCCGATGGCTCTCCGCTTCCGAACTGTGTAAAACTGTGGCCCCGAACGTTGCCGACCTTGCCCCGCGGGTTACCTTGATCGCGAGCATGTCATCCGACCATCGCACAATCCGGGCCTTTACGCTCATCGAACTGCTGGTGGTCATCGCCATCATCGCGCTGCTGGTCGGCATTCTGCTGCCCGCCCTGGCCGCGGCACGGCGCTCGGCCCGCCAGACCGTCTGTGCGAGCAACCTCCGCCAGATCGGCGTGGGACTCAGCCAGTACATCATCGACTTCAGCGCCCTGCCGCAGCGCACCGCGCCGTTCCCGCTTCCGGGCGGGCCGCAGGTCATCTCCGCGCTGGTCCACGGCGGCCGACGCGGGGCCACGCCGTTTCTGGCACTGGACACGATCCACCCGGCGAGCAAGCCGCTGAACCCATACCTCTACCCGGATCTGCTCACGACCGACGATCCGGACATCGAGCTGCCGGTGTTCCGCTCGCCGGCCGACCGCGGCACGCGAGACACGGGCCTGCCGCCGCCGTGGCAGACGACCGACAATCTGTATCGCATCTTCGGATCCAGTTACACGCTCAATGACAAGACTGTCGCCAGCACCACGCAAGCGACGCTGATCCCGCCCGGCGGGGGCCGGCTCCCGTTCATCACCCAGCCGCACAAGACCTTCCTCATGGGTTCCTGGCCCATCTACAACTTTGGCGAAGGGATCGACCGGGGCACGCGCTGGTACAGCGCCGATCGCGACAGCGGGCCCGCACAGGCGAACCTGCTCATGGCCGACTACTCGGCCAAATTCGTGACCGTGCCCGTGGGTGTCGTGCTGGAGACCGACGAGTACCGCTTCCTGCCGTGAGCACGCGGCACGATCGCACGGCTCGCGGCGGCCTCAGCCCACGCCGAAGTACTCCCGCGCAAAGCCCGCGGAATCCCAGACGTACCGCTCCAGCGCCCGCGCGCGGGCCACGCGGCCCATGGCCGCACGCCGTGCCGGGTCGGTCGCCAGGGCTGCCATGTGCGCGACGAGTTCATCGTGCGTGCGGTAGATCAGCCCGGCACGCCGCGACTCCGCGTCGCCTGCCGCGACACCCTCGGGCGGGTCGAGTTTCTCGCGCATCGTCGGCAGGTCGCTCGCGATCGTCGGCAGGCCGGTAAGCATCGCCTGCACGGCCGACTGGCCGAAGGTCTCGGTTGTGCTGGTGACCAGCAGCACATCCATCGTGCGGACAAACGCGGCGATGTCGGCGCTGTCCATCCACGTGTACGCGATCGCGCCCGGCGGCAACTCGCCCGCATCACGCGGGTCGGGGTAGCCGACCAGGTGCAGCCGGCAGCGCGCGCGGACTGGCTCCGGCAGGGCGGCAAAGGCGCGGATCGCGGCGGGGGCATCCTTGACCGGGGTGTCGAGTTTGCCCAGCAGAAAAAAGTTCGTCAGGGGCTCGCCCGTCTGCGCCGGCCCGGCGATCGCCGGGGAATAGTCATGCGCATCGACCAGCCCGTACTTGACCTCCACGCGCGGACGCAGATCGGGAGAGAAGCCGCTCTTGACCAGTTCGCTCACCGCGACGATGCGGGCGTCGGTCCAGCGGCGCAGCGCCCGCTCGACCGGCGGCCTGGGCACTCGGTTGGCCTGAATCACCAGCCGACCGACCATCCGGCGCGTGCGGAGCATGTCGACCATGGGCACGACGCCGCGGACGCAGTTGCCGAGGTACACGGTGTCGAAACGACCGTGAACGAGCAGGTTCGCGAACATGCCGTTCCACTGCGGCTTGATCAGCGGCGGAGTCCAGCGGAACCGCGGGCGGCGTCCGTCGGGGAGCGTCAGCCGCTGGCGGAGTTGAGGCCGCCAGGAGATCTCCGCCGGCAGGGTGATGTCGATGCCCATCGCCAGCAGGTCGCGGATGAAGAGCATGTCAAAGACCTGCACGCCGCGGACGACCTTGTGCAGGCGATAGGAGAGAAACGCGGGCGCGATATAGAGCAGGCGGCGGCCCTGCGCGGTCACGACGCTTCCGCCTGGGCCCGTTCGGCGTGCCCGCGGTCATAGGTCATCACGAGCGTGCGACCGTGGTCCTCGTGGTGAACGCTGGTCATGTACGCCCGCATGAGCATCAGCCCGCGGCCGCTGGGCAGTTCCAGATTCTCGTCGCTGGTCGGGTCGGGCACGCGCGCGGGGTCAAATCCGGGGCCCTGATCGGTGATGCTGATCCGCACGGCCTCGGGCGTGATGGTGTACTGCACGTGCACGGGCGTGCTCGGCGGCAGCCCGCGGTGGCCGTGCATGAACGCGTTGACCAGGGCCTCCTCCAATGACAGACGCACGGCGAACCGCGCAGCTTCGGAGTACCCCGCTCGCTCGAGCGCCCCGAGCACCCGGTGCTCGCAGGCCTCGATGTCTGCGCGGGTGTTTGCGGGGTTGAGTTCGCCGCGGTCGGTCATTCTGCTGGCTCGAAGTTTCCGTGGGTCAGGGGGCGGACGATCAACGCTGCCTGATGCGGATCGGCTCGACGCGGGCCACGCTTGAGCCGCCCGCCTGCCGGATGCCCGCAGTCACGCCGGGCCGTGCGTGCGTTATCGGAAACTCGCCCGGGCCTTCTCGGCCGAGTCGTGGATCTCGAAGAGCTTGTTGAGCTTGGTGATGACGAAGACCTGGAAGATCTGGGGGTCGATGTTGCTCAGGCGGAGCTGGCCCTTGAGCGCCCGGATCTGGTTGTTGATCGTGATCAGCTGCCCCAGCGCGGCGCTGGAGAGATGGTCGACATCGGCGAAGTTGATCAGCAGCTTGGGCTGAGCCTCGGCCGCCAGAAGGGCCTTGATCTCCTCGCCGATTTGCTGGATGTTCGCCTCGTCGAGGATGTTCCGGTCGCGGAAGCCGACTTCGATGATGCTGGCCTCACGCTTGACCTTCAGACGCGACTCGCTGGCAGGCATGGACGACAACTCCGATGATTCCTCCCGGCGGTACGGGCCGCCGCGGCCTGATCTCCAGGCCTGCGGACACACCACACCGGCGGGTGGCCGGGACAGGGTTTGACAACGCGTTCACTGTAGCCGATCCGCAGCCCCCGGAGAAACAGCCCACTAGTCCACACCCCCGGCGGCAGCCCTCTCCGCCGATACTGCTCGGAAATCCCGCTGCCGTCGCGGCCGAGGCCGAGGGCCCGAACCGCTCACTTTTTGCGAAAGGGGGGGGCGAGTCGCCGGCAGCAGGACGGAGCCCGAAATGAAAGCGGCCCGCGGGGAAACCCGCGGGCCGCTGGAAGGCATCGTTCGAGGGGCCAGAAAACGGATCAGAGGCCCGAGCGGAGCTGATTCAGCAGGCCCGGGAAGGCCTTGTCCTCTTCCTCGCTCTGGATGATGACGGTGGGCTTAACGAGGATGAGCAGGGTCGACTCTTCCTTGCTCTCGATGCGGTTGGTGAAGAAGCGGTTGATGATCGGCAGCTTCGACAGCAGCGGGACGCCGACCTCGACCTCGCGCTCGGTGACCAGACGCTGGCCGCCCAGCAGGACCGTGCCCTCATCGGGAACGGTGACGGTGGTCTGAACGCGGGTGGTGGTGGTGGTGGGCAACTGGATGAACTGACCGGTCGAACCCGACGGGATGAGCGCACCACCCGAGATGGCGTTGACGTTGATGTTGGCGACGTTGTCGAGCGTGTTGATCGACGTGTCGATGTTCATCGTCACAAAGCGGCGGTCGGCCGAGACCACGGCCTCGACGAGCATGACCACACCGTAGGGCACGGCCGTCACATCGGGATCGAAGCCGACGGCACCATCGCCGACGACCGGCTGCAGATCGGTAACCAGGGCCCGCTGGGTCACGACATAGAGGTTGGAGATCTGCCCGTTGGTGATGGTCACGCGCGGAGCGTTGAGCGTGCTGGTGCGGCGGTCGGCCTGCGTGGCTCGAACGAGGAAGTCCACCTGAACATCGTCGAGGAACTGACCCGCAACACCCAGGGCGGGCGCACCACCGAGAATGCCGCCGGCGAAGCCGTCGCTGGGGAAGAGGCTCTGGGCAAGGCTCAAACTGCCCTGGCCAACGCCGACGGGGCTCCACTCGTTGGGACGAACCGTCTGCTGCACGGCGCGGTCCGGGGGACCCGGCGGAATGAGCACGGGCGTCACAGACCCACCCGGGGCGTACAGGCTCGAATCAAGCACGCGGCGGATGTTGTTGGTCGATGAGCTCAGGTCAACAAGGTCGCTGGGGCGGATGGTCGGGTCGAGAGCCTGAGCGGCGGTGACCTGATTGCTGCCCGCGTTGAGCGTGACGTTGAACCGGAAGCCGATCTGCTCGAAGAAGTCCTGAGCGACGGTCAGGAATCGGCTCTCGACATTGATCTGCAGCGAGCGGACCTCGCGCAGCTTGCCGAGCAGACCGGAGATCTGCTGGTGGTTGCGCGGGGTGGTCGTGATGATCAGCGAGCCGTTGTGCTCCTGAATGGAGCCGACGTCGCCGCCGTTGTCACGCCAAGAGTCGGGCGAGATCGTGTCCTGCATCAGCTGAACGATCTTGCTGACACGCTGCTCGCGATCGCGCTGGCGAGCCAGTTCGGGGCGCACGCGACGCTCCTCATCCAGCGGCGCCAGAGCGGCGCTGCGGGCCGAGGTGCGTGCCAGAACCTTGTCCAGATCCATCGTCGGAACATCGCCGAAGTCCGGCACGGCCTGGAGCAGGTCCGTGATGTTGTAGACCAGCGTGGTCGTGTGACGACGGATGGTCTCGGCGCTGGCGACCTGCACGATGCCGTCGTTGATCGTGTAGTCCGGGCGGGCCGATGGGTCGCGGGTCACGCTTGCCAGCACGCGCTCGAGCACGACACGGGCGGGCTGCTCGCTCAGGGCGAGGTTCACCTTGCTCGTCGGCTCGATGCCGATCTGACGCAGCGACTCCCAGTCCACCATCACGTCGGCGCCGGCGGTCTCGCGGAGGTAGTCGACAACCTGCGCGAAGCTGTTGCCCTGGAACGTGCCGGGCAGACGCTTGTTCTCCAGCATCGCGATCGTGCGGCGGTTCTCGGCGCTCTCGCCGCCCATGGCCAAGCCGAGGCGATCCTGCGTCTTCTGCTCCCAGTTGGCCGGGAAGTTCATCATGCGCTTGGGCGGGATCGTCGCCTCGAAGTTGTCCACCAGCGTGTTCTGGATCCCCTGGCGACGCGCACGCACCGCCTGGTCGTACTTGCGGACGATCTTCACCTCCGTGATCGCATCCTTCAACAGGCGGCCGGCCGGGTCGTTCGGATCCATGAACAGGATCTGCTCGACATCCTGCAGCGCCTCGTCGTAACGGTGCTCCATCTGCTTGTTGCGGATGGAGATGATCAGCTCGCGCTTGCGGGCCTCACGCTCGCTGCGCATCGCGGCCTGACGCTCGGCGGCGCTCTTGTCCAGCTCCATCGCACGCTTGCGGGCGGCCTCGGTGCTCATCGTCTGCTCGCGGGCGCCGATCTGCGAGTTCATCTCATCGACACGCGTGATGAACGCGTCCAGCTCCGCCTGAGAGAACGAAGCGCGGGCGTTGTTCACCGTCGCGCGGGCGCGGGCCGCGAGATTACGGGCCTCGGCGGGGTTGCCCGCGTCGAGTTCCTTGCGGGCCTGGCTGAGCTCATTCTCGAACTCGGCCGTGGTCTTCTCGCGGATCAGCCGCTGGCTCTCGATCGCTCGCTCGCCGATGTCGCCGGCGCCGCCCATGCGGGCGCGGGTGTCGCCCAGACGGGCCTCGGCACGGGCGATTTCCTCGGCCGACAGCACCGAGCGGCCCGTCGCAAGGGCCACCTCGTAGCGACGCGCGGCCTCGGCGATGCGACCATCGGTGAAGGCCTGATCGCCCTCGGCCATGAGCCGCTGCGTCTCGGCCCGGAGGGCCTGCGTGATCACATCATCCGCCGCGGCGGGGGCGGCGGCGGCGGCCGCACCGGCCTCGGGTGCCGCGGGAGCGGCAGGCTCGGCCGCGGGTGCCGCCGGCTCCTGCGCTGTCGGCTCGGCGGCGACGGCCACGGCCATCACCACCGGCTCATCGCCCGCACGGACCGTGCCGGGCTGCATCATGCTCAGGTTCACCGCGCTGGTGTCCAGAATGCGACCCTGCGCGCTCTCGAGATCAACGATCTTGATCCGGTGCTCCTGCACCAAGCTCGCCTGTTCATCGCTCAGGCTCAGGCCCGAACGCTGGATCGCCTCGATCGCGGCCTTGCTCTGGGCGTAACGGCCCGCGGCGAAGTGCTCGGACACCGACGCGACGATCGCATCGCGCTGCGGCTCGATCGCCGAGCGCTGTTCGCGAACCTGGCTCATCACGGCCTCGGCCCGCGTGCGAGCGGTGAAGCTCACGCCGTCGCGGGTCTGGACGGCCTTGGCCAAACGCTCGGCGTTGAACAGATCGCCCTCGCTCACGCCCAGTTCGGCGCGCTGCAGGCTGACTTCGACATCATCGAGCTGACGCATCCGACGCTCGACGGAGTCGAGCAGGTCCGCGGCGCGGGTGCGGTCGGCGGCGTTCAGCGACGCGGTGCGACCGCTGAGCATGCCGCGGGTCAGCAGCGCGCGGGCCGCGACGAGCTTGTCCTGCCGGGCCAGTGCCTCGGCCTGACGGACGAACTCGCCCTGAGCCTGCGCAGCCGACGTTTCGCCGGCCTTGGGCAGCACCGGCGCGGTTGTCCCCGCCTGCTGGGCAAGGGCCGAGGCGGTGATGGATCCGCTGGCAAGCAGCAGGCCGAAAACACCGAGGAATGAGACGCGTGAAGACCGCTCGATCGACGCCATGAAGTTTCTCCGCGTACGGCCGGACGGATCCCCGAGTGGATCCTGCCCGGACAAGGGTCCCTAGCGTACGGCCCTCGGTGAGCAAACGCAAACCGCCGCGCCAGCACTTTTCTTTTTGTCCACGATGTGCCCCAACCGACACCCGCCCCGGCCCGCTTCCGCGCCGCCGCGGCACCCGGGCACAGAGCCGGGGCTACTCCAGCCACTGCGTCGCGATGACGCGGCTGGAATCCATCGGAAGGTTCTTCCCCCGGCCATCGGGCACCATCCCGGCGAAGTCCTCGATCTTCACGCGGTCGGCGTGGATCACATCGATATCGATCGGCTCATCGGGGGAATCCGCCGGGTCGTCCCCGAGCCCCGCGCGGCCGAGCCGCCCGCCGACCCGTCCGCCCGTCTGGCCGGGGCGAGTCTTCGGGTCTTCCCCGCCGCGGGGCTTGCCCGCCGCCCGCGCGGCCTTCTCCGACTCGCGCTGGTAGAGGTCCTCCGCGGCGTCCATCGCCAGGGTCCAGGCTGTCCGCAGGCAGTCGGCGGTCAGGAACACATCGATGTACTTCACATCCGCCGCCGGCCCGAGCAGCCTGACCAGGCAGCGAAAAGGCGTGATGCCCAGCGGCGAACCGTTCTCGTCGTTGTTGGCTTCATCATCGACATTCAGCGTCAGCGTCCAGAGGTCGCGAAGTTCCTCGATGACCTCATCGGGTGTCAGCAGGTCGGGGCGATCTTCGGGCGCATCGAGCACGCTGCGGTGCTCGTGCATCACGCTGTCGACGCTGGCGAGCTTCTCCACCGGCCGCAGGTCGAAGGCATCGAGCACCGCCTCGACCTTTTCCTTCAGGCTCGCCTCGGCCCGGATGGTCACGACCTTGTGTTCATCCACGAAGATGTAGAAGAACGGCTCATCGCTCATGGCCCCGAAGCCGACCAGGCCATCCTCGAACAGGAACGACTTGAACCGCCGCAGGCCCTCCATGAACCGCTCGAGGCTGACCAGTTCATCGGCCACGTACGGGTCGTTTTCCCTGTACGCATCGTTCCCGAGCACATCGAGGATCGGAAAGAACCGCCCGGGCAGGTGCGCTGCGAGCGAGCGCCAGAAGGCTTCGACCCTGCCCGCCCGGATCACGACATCCCAGACGTAGCGATCGGGCCACTCCTCCCAGCCATCGCCCAGGACCGCATCATCTTCGCCCCCATCGGCCGACTCAAAGTGCGTCGTGTACCCCTCCGACGGCTCGATCGGCTCGATCGGGTACGCCCCCAGCGGAAACTCGAACCCGCCGACCACCACCCGCTCGATCGATGTGTCCACCCGGCATCGCGACATAAGGGTTGATTATGCCCACCCCGGAACACCGGAACAACCACGGGGCCGAGGCCGCACGCGGCGGCGATGGGCCGACCCGGGCGGGGGATGCACGAAGACGCGATGGCGCGAAGAAGAGGGGAGGAAGGGGGGAGGAAGAGGGGGAAGATGGGGCGCGAAGATGAGGGTTGGGGGCGCGATGATCGGCAGAGCGGGGTGGAGCGGGGGCGGGGGAAGGCCGAGGGTTTCCCCGCGGCGTGGGGGCTTGCCGCCGCCGCGAGGTGGCTCGCGGCCGGCGGGTGGGGAGGGCCGCGGGTGCCGGGGCCGGGCGGGGCGGGGGACCGGGGACGAGGGCTCGTTCTTGGCCCACGAAGCGGGTTTTTGTGCGATGTTGGCCGGGGCCTGAGCCCTCGGGGGCGGCCTTCGGTCGCGCGCGGGGTTCGGGCGCGGGTGCGCGGGGCGGTGCGTCACGTGTCCGGGCCGTGCGCGCCACTGCGCCGATGATCGGCGCAGTGGCGCGCAGCATCGGCGCACGAGCGCGCGCGGCCGGTGCGCTCGCGCGCGGGGCTTCGGCGCGCACGCGCGCTGCTGAAGATCGATCGTGAGCTCCTGAAGATCGAACATGAGCTCCTGAAGATCGATCGTGAGCTCCTCCCGTTCGATCGCCAGCTCCTTCCGATCGCTCGCGCGGGCCGCGCGTGAAACATCCCGCTGCCCGCGATCGATCCCCGATCGCGCACTTTCTGCCGATGCGCCCGCCCGAGCCATCTTCGGCCCACCATCATCTCACCCGGCCACCCCCACTCCTCCCCCGGCCACCCCAACTCCCCACGCCCAGCCCCGGGCTCCCCCCATCCGGCGCGCGCGGCCACATGATCTCGCGCCCGTTCGGCCCTTTCGCCTCGTACGCTCCGCCATGAGCCTGAGCGAGCGTGTGAAGACGAGTCTGGGAGGGGTCGAGCTGAGGAGCCCCATCGTGCTCGCGGCCGGGACCGCCGGCGTGATCGACGAAATGGCCGATGTGCTGGACTTGTCGATGATCGGGGCGATCACCACCAAGTCCATCACCCTTCAGCCCCGCGAGGGCAACGACTGGTGGCGCATCCTCGACCTCCCCGGCGCGGCCGGGATGATCAACGCCATCGGCCTGGCCAACCCGGGTCTCGATGCCTTCCTCGAGCATGCCTGCCCGAACGCCGCCGGACGCCGCGGCATCGGCGCGCTGCCCTGCGCCGTCATCGCCAGTGTCGCCGGGTTCAGCGTCGATGAGTACGTCAAGGTCGCGGCGAACATCGACGCGTACTCGGCCTCGCACGGCGGGTGCTTCCCGCTCATCGAGCTGAACGTCTCATGCCCGAATGTCCGCTCGGGTGTGGAGTTCGGCCACTCGGCCGGGCTCATCCGCGAGCTGCTCGAGGCCGTGCGCCCCGTGGTCCGCACGGCCCGGCTCATCGTCAAGCTCGGGCCGATGACACCGGACCTGCCGGGGGTCGCCCTTGCCGCCGCGTACGCCGGGGCCGATGTCCTGAACCTTGGCAACACGATCCCGGCGATGTCGATCGATGTCGAGCAGCGCCGGCCGCGCATCGCCAACACCACCGGCGGCATGTCCGGCCCTGCGCTGCACCCGGTGATGCTCAAACACGTCTACGAAACGCGCCGCAGGCTCTCGGAAGCTCGCCCCATCCCCATTCTGGCCACCGGCGGCGTGCTGCAATGGGAAGACGCCGCGGCGTACATCCTCGCCGGTGCATCGGCGGTCGGTGTCGGCACCGGGCTGTTCGTCGATCCGCGAAGCCCGATCACGATCGCGCGCGGGCTGGATCGGTGGATCGCCAGACAAGGCCGCGCGGACCTCTCAGCGCTGATCGGCGACCTGCTGCCGCCGCTGACCCCGGGCAGGGCGTGAGCGCCGGCGCGCTCCGCGACGGGGGGCGGGGGGATGAGGGTGGCGAGCGGGGGGATGGGCACGGGGGGCGGGGGGACGAGGGCGGGGAGCGGGTGGACGGGGGTAGTGAGCGGGGGGACGGGCACGCGCCTCACGGCGGCGGCAGCGTCAGATCAATCGTCCGCAAGGCCGCGGCGTCGATCGAATCTCGCAGCTCGATGCGCACGCGGAGCGTCCCGGCGCTGCCGTGCAGCGCCGGCGGCAGCATGAACGACATGCCCCCCGCAACGCCCACCCCCATTGCGATCGTGGGCAGGTCCAGCACCATCGGATGGTCCGGCGGCGCGAACGGGCCATCCGCCGAAGCGATGCCGACGAGCACCGCGACGGGAAGGCCGGGGATCACAAGGGCCTGGCCCGGCATCGAGAGCATGATGAGCCCCGCCGGCGCGGGCCCGAGCACGGCATACGGGGCACGGCGTCGCAGCGACCGCACCTGGAGCTCCGTCAATTCGACAAGCAGCGGCCGCGAGAGCAGCCCGCGCCGCGAGGACTCGTCGAGCCAGATCGCCGCATCGCCCCATTGCCCCGATGACCGCCATCGGTCGATGAGCCGCCGCGTTGTGCGCTCCGCCAGCGCGGCGGAGGTCGGCACCTCATGGGCTCGGAGCCAGAACGGGCTTGTTGGTGGCTCGATCATCAGCAGCAGCGGGTGCGCCGGACGCAGCGCGGCCCGCGCGATGGCGTCTCGCCACGCGGCGGCCGCGAGCGCGAGCGCGACCAGACCGATACAGATGAGCACCGAGCGTGCTTTGGGCCGCGCGGGCGCGTGCCAGAGCAGCCCGAGCCACGGTCGGCCGCACTCAGCGCAGCACGGCGGGGCCTCGCGCTCGCTGGTGTGGCCGAACGCGTAGCCGCAGCCGCAGCAGAAGCGTGCCGGGCCCCGTTCTCGCAGCGACTCGGCCAGTTGCAACGCGCACGCGAGGCTGAACACCGCGCCGGGGAGCAGCAACGATGCGCCGACAAACAGCGATGGCCCGCGCCGGAGCACGAGCACCTCGTGCGCGAGCCACAGCAACGCGAGCACGCCGAGAAACACCGCCGCTGCGCGGGCAAAATCCCCCCCGAAGGATCGCGGCGGATCGGTCGGATCCGTCCGCCCCTGGCGCAGGAGCCGCAGCACATCGCCCCGGGCAAAGAGCAGGATCACCGCGCCCGCGGCCAGCGCCGCAAAGCCGAGATGCGGAAGGTTCTGCCGCAGCGCCAAGGCGAGCGCAGAGCTCATCGGCAGCGTGTGGCCGATGATCAGCAGCACCGCGCTGAGCGCCAGAAGCCCCGCGCCGACCGCACGCCAGCGCGGCAGGGCCGTCGGCAGCAAGTAGCGCTTCGGCGAGACTTCGATGGGCGGCGTTGCGGGGCCGAAGAGCATCGTGAACCATCTTTCTCGCGGCGCTGAGGCCGCGTGCGGAGGCGACAGCGGCGTTCGGCGGCTACGGAACCGTCACGCTGAACTCGCGCACGGCCGGGCCTGCCGGGTCATCCTTGAGAAAGTCCGCCGAGAGCGTCGCGCGGATCGTCACCCGCCTGCCCGACAGCGAGCCGGGCGTCCCGGGGATCGTGATGTCCAGCCCGCCGGTCCCGCCTACGCGGAAGGTCGCGCTGCGACCCTCCAGCAGCGGCACCAGCGGCTGCCACGGGCCATCATCAACGCGGAAGGCATCGACCAGATACGACCGGTACCACAGCAGCGCCACGCCGCGGTGGTCCTGGCTGAGGATCAGCTGCGCCGCGGCGTTCGGCGGCGGGGCGATCGCGCTGATCGACAGTTCCAGACCGCGCTCATCGGTGCGGAGAATCCGCCGGAGCAGGTCCGGCGGCAGCCGCTCGGGCTCGCGCAGCACATCGGAGACAAAGTGACGCGCGGTGCCCCACTCGCCGGTGCGCTCGCGCTCGGCCAGAAGGCGCTCCAGCACGCGCTGGACGACCGCGGGGTCCGTGAGAAGGTCCTTGGCATCGAACCAGAAGGAGCTCTCGAGCGGCTCGTTCATCACCAGCCGCGCCGCGATCGATGGGGTGATCGCCGAACGGATCATCGACCCGGAAAAGAGCACCGAGAGGAACGCCAGAACGAAGCACACCACCGCCGCGGCGAACGCGCCGGTCCTGGTCATGCCCACGCGCCGCCCGCGGATGAGCAGGTCCTTCCAACGTTGGCCGCACTCGGAGCAGAGTTCCGGCCCTTCCTGCTCGGTCGCGTAGCCGAAGCGGTACCCGCAGCGCGGGCAGTACCGCTCATCGCCCACGCGGCGGAACTGCGCCGCCGCGACAAGCCCAACCGCCAGCGCGCCCAGCAGCATCGTCGGCACCAGCCGCCACGCGGCGAAACTCATGGGCGAAAGACCGCGCACAAGCACGATGTACAGCACCCACACCGCCAGCCCCATCGCCAGCAGGACCGTCACACGCACCAGCCACGAAGAGGCCAGCACGGGCCGGCCCTCACGCAGTTTCTCCAGCACCGATGCCCGCGTGCTGAAGATCGAAACGACCGACATCAGCAGCAGGATCAGGCCCATCTGCCGCACACCCTCGCCGATGCCCCGCGCCGAACTCGGCGCGAGCATCGGCACGGCGTACACCGGCAGCGCCCAGCCGATGCCCAGGATCACCGGCGCGAACACCGCCATGGCCAAAGCCACCCACCGCCGCGTGGCCACGACCTCGGGAATCAGCAGCGGGTTGGGTTCGATGGAGTCGGGGGCGGGCATGAACGGGGTCTCCGAAGTGTCGGCGTTCGCAGGCAGCGGGGCTCATCCGCCGACGGGCACCACCGGCTGAACCGTCGGCACAGGTGCGGCCGACCTCTGGATATCGAGTCTGACCTCCACGCCGCTCAAGGACTTGCCCCGTGAATCGACCAGATCGAACTGCAGGACCGCGCCAGGCCTGGGCACAGCCATCGGATCGACGTCGATGAAGCTTCGGAACTCGATCACCGACGCGGGCGTGCCGTCCGCGGCGACCGCGAGCCGGCCCTCTCCGGGGACGCGATACTGCAAGGCTGCGAAGCGGTCGTGCTCTCCGCGCGTGGCGATGATGGTGGCCGAGCCGAAGAGATCACCGAAGACCGTGCCGCCTCGCAGCGACAATCGCAGCGTGGGCACGCTCGGTGTGGTGGATGCCGCGGGGTCGTGCTCAAGGCGGAGCGCCGATGCGTCAAGGGCAAGAATCGCGGAATACTGGTGCCTACGGAGCATCCCCGCCTCGATCACCCGCCGAAGCCAGTGGGCCGACTCGCCCCAGGAGCCCGAAGCCTCGCGACTGCGGATGAGCCGAGCGGTGACGCTGGCGATCCGATCCCAATCATCCTCGTTCACCGGCGCGGTGCGCCACTGCAGGCTCGAAGGCGAGAGGCTCACGATCGGATCCGGGCTTGTCGCGGCGAGGCGGTCCTTGGCGGCCAAGAGTGCAAATACGAACATGCCTGTCACGATGCTGCGATGTGCCAAGACGACGCCGCGTTCAGCCGGGCGGAATTTCCGAAGCCATTGCTCGCTGGCAGCCCCGTCTCGAACCTTCGAGGCCGAATAGAGCGAGGAGAAGGAGCCAGTAATGACGAAGAGAAGAGCGAAAGCGCTCGGCCTGCCCCAATCATGGATCGGCCGAACTTCGCCGTAGACCAGGATGTGCGACAGCGCAAAGCAGACGGCCATGCACGCGGCGAAAACGCTGAGATGAAGCGCCAGCCTCGCCAGAATCGATCGCAGTCCACCGCTCACTTCGGGCCAGAACAAGCCCTGCATCGGTGTGAACGAGGCGAGCCACGCGAGGATGGCGGTCAACGCGAAGAACGTCAGCCCGACGTGAAACGCCTGCTGGGATCCGGACGTGCCGAACACTATCGGCCACGCCTGCGAAATCACCGTCGCGATCGCGGCGAAAATGCCCAGGTAGATCCGCCAGCCGGTGGAGGTCAGCTGCCCGGCGGCGTTGCTTCCGTGGTCTTGAGTTGAGGTCTCGATGCTCGATTCGCTCCGTGACATTGGTGCGATTCCTCGATCGGGACGCGGTCTGACAGCATTGGGCGACGCCAACAACGTACGAACAAATCGCGAACGATCACAGTGCTCGCTCTCTGAGCATAAGTATAATCCCAATCCATTGACGGTTTGTGAGGCCGATCGCCTCCAGACGCGTAGATTATGAAACTCGGCGCTGGCGGCCCAAGGATGACCCTTTGGGCTCTCCCGCCGGCACCGGTCCGAATCATGTTTATCCGCCAAGACGCAGGTCTCGGCGACGGAGATCCATCGATGAAGCGTGCATCCACCCTCTCGGCCCTGATCGCGGTTGTTGGCTCGTCGTTCGCGCTCGTCGGCGCGGCGCACGCCGAGGATCCGCTGATGATCGTTTCGTTCACCACCGGCGCACGCCGCGTCATCACCGTCAGCCCGGTCAACGGCAACGTGCTGCAGGACCCGTTCCTGAATCTTCAGACGCTGATCCCCGGTGTGGCCAGCCCGATGCAGGTCCTGCCCGTCGGCAACCAGTTGTGGATCCCCGATCAGGTCGCCGACAACGTCACGCGGCTGACGCGCGACGGCGTGATCATCGACCAACTCGGCACCGATCCGGTGACCGGTCTGGCCACCGGGCGATTCAACAACGTGCGCGGGCTGGGCATTGTCAACGGTGAGGTGTGGCTGTGCAACGCCGAGGCCGCGACCGGGGGCACCGACGCCACGGCCACGGTCAACACGATCTACCGGTTGAATCCCTTCACCGGTGAGACGCTGGGCTCGTTCCCCGCCGACGGCAACCCGTGGGCGATCTTCATCTACAACGGCCGCGTGCTGATCACCAACAGCACGACGGATGTCGCGACGGAGTACGCGCCAGACGGGACGCGGATCGGCGTGTTTGCGGAATCGACGGCGCCGGCGATGAGCCTGCCGCAGATGATGAGCAAGCGGAACAACGGGAACCTGTGGATCGCCGACTTTTCGGTCGCCGCATCGGGGCTGTACGAGTTTGATCCGGCGGGCGAGCCCCTGACGCGGATCTTTCTGGGCACCGGCCCGCGTGCCGCGGTGGACCTTGAGAACGGCAACTACATCTACACGGATGCGACGGCGGTGCGGCTGCGCGACACGGCGAACCAGCAGACCAGCGTGCTGGCCAGCGGAAATTTCCGCTACATCACGCCCCTGACCCCACCGAAGGTCTCGCCCGCGGACATCGGCAACACCGATGGCGAGCCGATCAGCGACGGCGCACTGGACAACGGCGACTTCACGGTGTTCTTCGAGGCGTTCTTCGCCCCGGAGGCCTCGCCCACCCAGCTCCGGGCCGACATCGCCAACACCGACGGCCTGCTCTCGCCCATGTGGCCCGGTGGCGGCACCGGCGGCGGCCCGGATGGCGCGGTCGACAACGGCGACTTCGCGTCGTTCTTCGCGTTCTTCTTCGCCCCGCCCGTTCTTCCCTGATCTTCGGCCGCGGCCCGTGACGCGGGCACGCTTTTGAGGTACGCTCTGGGCTGATGAAACTGCCCGTCGATCTTGTTGCACGCCTTAAAGGACCGTACGACGCCCGCAAGGTCTGCGTGACCGGCGGCGCGGGCTTCATCGGCGGCCACGTGATCGATGCGCTCTGCGGGCTGGGCTCGACGGTCAGCGTCATCGACGACCTGTCCAACTCCACGCTCGATCACCTCGGCGAGATGATCGAACTGGACCCGTCGCGCCTGCGCTTCATCCATGGTTCGATCCTCGACGAGCGGGCGCTCGACGAGACCATGCGTGGCTGCGACCTGGTGATCCATCTCGCCGCGGTCGGCTCCGTTCCGCGATCGATCGCCGAGCCGCAGCGAAGCATGGCCGTCAACGCGATGGGCACCGTGCGCGTGCTCGAGGCCGCGCGGCGCGCCGGCGTGCGGCGGATCGTCAGCGCCAGTTCGTCATCGGTCTACGGCGACACGCCGAACGCGCCGTCCGCGGGAGACGCATCCGGCGCGGGCATCGTCACGCCGCGAAGCGAGACGCAGCTCCCGGCGCCGATGTCGCCATATGCCGCGAGCAAACTCGCCGGCGAGGCGGCGGTGCGGTCGTGGTGCCTGTGCTATGGGATGCAGGGCGCGAGCCTGCGGTTCTTCAACGTCTTTGGCCCGCGACAGAGCGCCGATTCGGCGTACGCCGCGGTCGTGCCCGCCTTCGCGGCGTCGCTGCTGCGAGGTCAGTCGCCGGTGATTTTCGGTGATGGTCAGCAGTCCCGCGACTTCACGCCCGTGGCCAGCGCCGTCGCCGCGTGTCTGCTCGCCGGTGCCACGACGCGCGAACTGTGCGGGCAGGCGATCAACATCGCCCGCGGCGAGCGCACGACGATCCTCGAACTGGCACAGATGATCGCGCTGGCTTCGGGCGCCCCGTCGATCCAGCCGACCTTCCGCGACGCCCGCGCCGGCGATGTGCGGCACTCGCTGGCCAACATCGCCATGGCCCGCGCGCTGCTCGACTACACGCCGCTGGGCACGATGAACGAGGCCATCGCCGAGACCGTCGCCTTCTACCGCCACACCCACAACAGCGCGGGGCAGCACTCGTGATCCGCCACGCGCTGGACACGCTCGGCGGCATTTGGCAACTGGCACGTCTGGCGATCATCTCGCGCGGCCGGCTCGGCGGGGCATACTGGACCTGGCGCACGCACACGGCCTTTGGTAAGGGCCGCCCGCCGACACGTCGCGAGGCGTTCGCCGCTGCGCTTGGGTACGGACGCTGGGTCCACCGGATGCGCCGGGGCCGCTGAGGCCCGGTCGCAGCAATCCGCCCGGCAGGCCCGAATCACGGGATGGTCTTTGCATTCTTAGCGCAGTGTTCGGGAAATCGATGTTGAGATGGCGTCGTTAGGGTCCGATAGAGTGATGAACTGATGTTTGCCGGCAGGAGCACGCCATGACCGAGACGATGACCCAGACCACCGAACCCGCGACCAACCAGACCGGCGAAGCCGGCGGCCCGAGCCTGTTCCTTCGGGTGTTCGCGCCCGGGCTGGTGCTGGGGCTGGTGATCGGGCTCTTTGGCGGTGCGTTCCTGATGCCGATCGTGCAGTCGCGCTTCGGCCCGCAGGCGACGCTGGACAAGCCAACGCCCGTCGGTCCGCGTTCGGGCGAGGGCATGCCCGTCGAGGTTCCGCCGATCGTCGAGACGCCCGCGAGCGAGGCACCGGCCGATGCGACCAAGGCCGCCGCGCCGACGCCCAAGCCCTGAGCCCGTCTCTCGACGCTCCCCCGGGGATCTCGCGCGAATAGACTCCGCCGAACGCCGTCGGAACATCGACGGCCCAGGCTCCGGAGCGTCGCGTGTCGCAGAACCCGTTCAGCCCTGACCAGATCAAGATCATCCGGCAGAACATGCGGATGAGTGTTCTCATGGGCGTGGACTATGTGCCCGCGTTTATGGCACGGCCCGAGCCGCCGACCCAGGCCAGCCCCGTCGCGTCGGAACCGGCGCCGGATCGGGATGAACACACCGACGAGCGCGAGAGCGAGGACGGGCAGGGCACGATGGAGATCCAGGTGGGCGAGGTGCCGACGTACGACCTGAGCGACCCCCGCCGCGCCACGGCGCACCGGGAACTCATGGCCATTCGGGAGCGCTACGAGCGTGATGCGCCGCACAAGGCGTTCGTCACGTCGTTCACCAACATCGTCTTCGGCGAGGGCGATCCGATCGCGCGGCTGATGTTCGTCGGCGAGGCGCCCGGCGCTGATGAGGACCGCACGGGGCGGCCGTTTGTTGGCCGGGCCGGGCAGTTGCTCGACAAGATGATCATCGCGATGGGCTTGCGTCGGGAGGATGTGTACATCGCCAACGTCCTCAAGACGCGACCACCCAACAACGCGACCCCGACCAAAGAAGAAGCCGCGGCGTGCGCCCCGTACCTGTTCGATCAGATCGCCGCGGTGAACCCGCAGGTGATCGTCACGCTGGGCCTGCCGGCGTCGCGACTGATTCTGTGCACCGATGAGTCCATGACCTCGATGCGAGGCACGTGGCGCTCCTGGTCGCACCCGGACCCGGCGCGAGCTGTGACCATCGCCGTCATGCCGACGTACCACCCCGCGTTTCTGCTGCGCTCGTACACGCCCGAGAATCGCAAAAAGGTCTGGTCGGATCTGAAGATGGCCATGGAACGCCTGAACCAGAACCCCCGCTGATTCGGGCGGATTTCTCAGGGTCACCCCCGGTTCGTGCCGACGGAACCACCGCGGCACGCGGCGTGGACACGGCGGCCCGCGGCCTCATGCAACACAGTCCGCCGCGGCGCGAGATTCTGACATTTTCAACGAACCTGCGGAACCGCTCGCGGCATGCACTCGTATCGACGGGCACACACGCCGAAGCGAGTCCCACGTGCGGCTCGACTCGGATTCACGCCGGCGAAAGCCGGCCAAGTACCCCCACGAGACCCGGTGTCCGGCATTGTGCTGGACGCTGGGTTTTTTCTTGCGCCCGCCGGCGACCCAAGCCCGCGAAGTGTGTTCTGGCCGGCCGCGGCGTCCTTTTGGAACCCGTCGCAAGGAGATTACCTCCAAGTGCTCGGCGAGCGTTCCGGTCCGACCGGGCGCGCCACGGAGGTTCCGCATGTTCATGCGCATGGTCTATGACGAGCACCTGGCGGAGGCGGCGTACCTGATCGGCTGCCAGCGAACGGGCGAGGCGATCATCATCGATCCGCAGCGCGATGTTGACCGCTACGAGCGGCTGGCCGCGAGCAACGGGCTGCGGATCGTCGCGACGGCCGAAACGCACATCCACGCCGACTTCGTGTCCGGCTCGCGCGAACTGGCCGAGCGCGGCGATGCGGTCTCGGACATGCCTGACGCACGATCGACCGATCGCTGGCGCACGCTCGCTTCTGGCGGCGAGCGGTGCTGATGTCGGCAACACGACTGGCGGCGTGATCGCATCGGAGCAGCGCTCAGCCGTTGCCGGTCGATGGCTCATTGCACTCGGCGCCGGTCCGCGCGCAGCACCGCAGCTTTGCCCGGCGTGCGATCGCGCGGCCGGCGATCGACAGGGCCTGATGCACCGCCACAACTTGCAAAAACGACAACGGGAGGCCCGAGCTCGGGCCTCCCGTCTGGTAAGCGGAGAGGGGGAGATTCGAACTCCCGAAACGGTTACCCGTTTACGCGATTTCCAGTCGCGTTCCTTCAGCCTCTCGGACACCTCTCCGGAAGGTACTGCATCGGCCAATCCCGCCCAATGCCGTGGCCCGGCATCGCGCGTTTTGGTGAAGGACGGAGAGTGTAGACCGCACGCCCGCCCGCGTCAGCCCGAACGCATCCCGCCCACGCGGCGCAACCTCCGGGGGGTGCCCAAATTCACGGGCTCACTTCCCCACTTTCGCCCGCGAGGGCAGAAGGGCTGGACAAACCCCTGCCCCCGTGGCATACTGCCGTTGAGCGGGCACTCGTCCGCTGTGATCAAGGTCAAGGTCCGAGCAGCGTCGACTCGGACCTTGAAGGTGTTCGGAAAATTTGTGCGTGGAACATCAGGCTGGCATCGCCGGCCGATCTGCTTGCCGATGGTGGCTGGCGGATTCGCATGGTTGGCTCCGCATGAACGATGGCCGGCTCACTCGCCCGCCGGAGCGTTCGGCGAAGCCTCCGCGGCAGAACGTGCGTGCTGCGGGCCGGCGTGATGTTCGCGTCTTTCGTGAGGACGGCGTTTCTGCGTGGGGCAGAATCGGAGCGTCACTATGCGTCGCGCGTTTACGCTGATCGAACTGCTCGTCGTGATCGCGATCATCGCCCTTCTGGTCGCGATTCTGCTCCCGGCGCTGACCCGTGCTCGGTCGGCGGCCCGGGTCTCGCTGTCGCTCTCGAACGTGCGGCAGCTCAACACCGCTTCGCAGACCTATCGCCACGATCACAAGGGATTCATGCCGCTGACCATGTGGTTCGACGGGCGACGCACCGCCCCGGCATCACGCACCAGCCCCACGATCGGTCTCCGCGGGTTCTGCTCGTGGAACTTCGCCGGCAAGGACAACGACGTCTACTGGGCGGGCCAGTCCTTCGATGTGCCCATGGCCGACCGCGTCATGAACCCGTACCTGGTCGCGGAGGACATCGTCGCCCCGCCGCGGCCCACGCCCATCACCACCACCCGCGGCCGTCAGCAGATGGAAATGATGCGCGACCCATCGGACAACGGCACGTTCCAGCGCACTTGGAACCCCTCCAGCCCCCAGCCCAACCGCTCTATCACCGGCTACAACGACGTCGGCACCAGTTACCAGTATCAGAGCAAGTGGTTCACTCAGATCTACAACGCCTGGCCGGGTGGGCAGACTTCGATGGGCTTCTACCAGTCCTTCAACTACGGCGCTCTGCGCATGGCGCTGGCCGATGCCTTCCAGCCGTCGAAGATGGTCTGGGTCTACGACCAATACGCCGACGTCATCGCCAACGCCAACAGCCCGGGGTTTCAGTTCCGCAACGGTTTCGGCGATGTGAACACGTCCGTCATGGGGTTCATGGATGGGCACGCCAAGTACATCAAGGTGATCCCCGGCTCATCGCCCGCGAGTTTCAGCAACGCGGAATACTCCATGACGATGGAGTTCCTCAAACTGCCCACGACCATTCCCGCGAACTGACCCGCCCCGCACGGCCGCTCGCATCGGCTCAACATCGGAGGGCTCATGATTCCTCGCTCGCACCGCCCCTCTCGCACGCCCGCTCGCAGGCCCCGACGTCATTGCGGCTTCACACTCGTTGAACTGCTCGTGGTCGTTGCGGTGGTGGCGCTGCTGGTGGCGATCCTGCTTCCCGGGCTCGCCGCGGCTCGCCGCGCGGGCCAGGCCGCCGTTTCGCTATCGAACCTGCGGCAGCAGACAATCATCATCTCGACGTACATGAACGAGAACAAGGACGTCTTCGTCAACCCGTTCGACAAGACGCGTCCATGCCCCACCACCAGCACCCACTGGGTCTGGGTCCAGAGCCGGCTCTGCAATCTCGGCTGGGCCTACGGCCCGCCCTACTCCAACGCCGGGACCGAGGCCTACGGCTATCACTGGCTCGCGCACACGCTCTACGGCTCCGAGCCCATGACATCGCGTCAGCAGATCATCATCGCACCGGGCGACTCGGCGCTGGCCCAGTGGTTTGTCTTCAATCGCCCCGCGCAGAACAACCTTGAGTGGATCTTCCCCAGCAGTTACTGGTACTCGCCGACCTTCTGGCAGAACCCCGCCCGCTTCGCCGGCCTGAATCGGCCCGACGCCAGCGCCGCGAACGACTACTTCATCCGCCGCAACCGCGGCAACGAGGTGCAGCATCCCTCGCGCAAGGTCCTGCTCTTTGAGTCGCGCGACTACCTGCAGCCACGCAAGCCCATGTGGTTCGAGGGCAGCGCCCGCGCCCGCGCGTCCTTTGTCGACGGCTCGGCGAGCGAAATGGTCACCAGCGACATCTGGGCCGAGAGCCGACAGGGCCTCATCCCCGCGCCGAGCGGAACGTGGAACCCGAGCATCGCCGAAATGAGCGGATACCTCGAGTACGGCCCTCGCCAGGGCTTTGACTGGACAACCGGCGGGCTGGCCTACTTCTGGGCCACGCGCGATGGCATCAAGGGCTGGGATGTCGCGACGCGGCGGTGAGCTCCGCCGATACCGGGCGGCCTCGCTCACATCGCGATCAGCGTCTTGATCGCGTTGGGCATCGTGATCGCTTCGATCGCGCTCTCCAGCCGAACTTTCCGCGTGATCAGCGGCTCGACCAGCACGTCCTTTCGCGTCAGGATCGTCAGCGCTTCGGCGATCGAACCCGCGTGCGCTCCGATGAGGTCCACCTCGTTGTGCACGATCGGCGAGAGATCCACCGCGCGGCCCCAGGGTGTCGCGGGCGCGGGTCCGCCCGAAGCGGGCGCCATCGACGAAGTGCGCAGGATGATCTTGCCGCGAGGCCGGACCAGCGCCATCGCCAGCTCGAGCCCCTCGGGCGTGCCGGTGCAGTCGACGACCACATCCTGATCCTGTCGACGCCCCACTTCATCAATGTGGCGGTGCTTGATGCTCCACCGCTCGCACAGGCCGAACTTCTCCGGGTGCCGGCCGAGCAGCCGCACGCTCGCGTTGAGCCTGGCCATGACCTGCACCGTCAGCAGGCCCATCCGCCCATCGCCCAGCACCGTGATGAACGGCTTGCCCTCGACGCGGAACATGCTCCGCGCGTGGGCCGCCGCGGCCAGCGGCTCGGCGAAGACCGCCTGCTCATCGGGGATCGCATCGGGCACCGCGTGCAGGTTGCTCAGCGGGATCGCGAACCGCTCCGCGAAGCACCCGTCGCGTCCCATGATCCCCATCATCGCGCGCTGTCGGCAGTGCGTCGGCAACCCGGCCTTGCACATGTCGCACTTGCCGCAGGCGATGGTCATCGACCCGACGACACGCTTGCCGCGGAGCTTGGTCGCACGCTCGACCGCGGCGAGCGCGGCATCCGGCGCCGGAAGAAGCTCCTCGAGCACGCCGACGAACTCATGGCCGATGATCCCGCGAAAGCCCGACCGCCCCTTGGCGATGTCGATATCCGCTCGCGACACGCCCACGAGTATCGGCCGGACCAATCCCTCGCCCGGGCTCAGCGTCGGCGCGCCCGCGGCGGTGTCAAGGATCAGCCCGTTGTCGGTCGCTCGAATGGCTCGCACGTCGTGCTCCGCATGGCCCACGCCGCGATGCGCACCGGCGAACCTCGCCGATCACACGCCGCGACTACCGGACGGTATCGGCCCGGATCACCCCGCGGCGTGATCGCCCGCCGGAAATGAACAGACCCCGCGACCATTGGTCACGGGGCCTGCGTGTGGTACGCGCCGGGAGTGGGTTCTCGGACACCTCGGCGCGTGCGGTGTGTCAGTCGCACGCCCGCTCGAAGAACCATCGAGCAAAGGCGTTGAAGTCGCCGCCATCGATCGCACCGTCCGGCCCGCCCGCGCCCGCGACGTCCTCGCTGGGGTGGAACGTGGTCCCGTCGGTCGTTGCGATGTCCGCCGCCAGCGCGTCCGACGCGGTCGGATCACCGAAGAAACTCTGGAAGAACAGCGTGAAGTCGCCGTTGTCGATGGCACCATCGGGCCCGGCGACCGCGTCGGTGTTGGCGATGTCGGCGGGGTTGCAGATCGGCCGCAGATCATCGGGCGAGCCGATGAGCGTGACGCGGTTGTTGTAGGGGCGGAGCTCGAAGCCGGTCACGGTGAAGTCGGCATCGCCGGCATTGAGCGGGAAGTTGTGGTAGTTCTGGAACTGGAGCAGACTCCTGCCGTTGCTCAGCGTGCGGAGGTTGACCTCGAGGAACCCGTAGTGCTTTCCGCCGCGGATCAGCCGCGTGCCGCTCCAGAGTTCCGGCTCGGACTGATCGGCCGACCAGCGGTGGAACGGGTTGACGCGGAAGCTTTGGCCCAGCGTGTTGAGCGGGTTGTTCCGCCAGTTGGTGATGGCCGCGGCGGTCAGGCCCGGCGCGTCCTCCACGCCGCGGAGGCCGTCGCCGGCGGCGCCGACATCCCACAGGTGGACGCCGCGCCCGTCACCGTCGGTGTCGAAGTAGCTCATCTCGGCGACCTCACTGTGACCGCAGAACACCGCCGCGACGCGGTACTGCTCCATCAGCGGCGCGTAGATTCGCATCGCCTCGCCCGACTGGTTGCTCGTGACGCTCGTGCCGTGAATGCCCCGGCTGAACGGCGTGTGGTGCCACTGCACGAAGATGATCTGCCCCGCCGCGCGAGCCGCGGCGAGCTGCTGCACCGCCCAGTCCCACTGCGTCGTGCCGACGTTGAAGTCCGGGATGTCGCCCGGGGCGTACGGCGTGCTGAACCACGCGCGGTTCGTGTCGCGATTGGCGGGGAAGTTCACGTTCACGAACTGCCCCGTCGGCGGCGCGACGCGGCTGTTGGCCTCCTCGGTCGCCTTGACCGAGCAGAGCGTGATGATCGTCACGCGGCCGTAGTCCGTCCGGTGGTACAGGTCTTCGAACGCCGGCGAGCCGTTGCTCGGCCAGTCGAAGTACGCCGACCACTGCTGACGCGCGTAACTGATCAACTGGTTGGTCAGCGGTCCGCCGCTGCCCGGCTCGCCCGCGCCGATGCCGTTGAAGATGCAGTTGTTCCCGATCGCCGCCACCAGCGGGCGGGCCGAGAGCAGGTCGTCATACTGCCCGGCGTTGTGCCGCCAGAACTCGTCCCAGCGGCGCTGCTGCTCGTTGCCCGTGCCTTCGATCAGATCGCCCGGCATGATGATCATGTCCGGGTTGCGCAGCTCGATCTGACGGATGTTGTCCTGGTAGCCGAGCGTCTCGGTGACGAGATACGCATCCCGGCCGCGACCGGTCCCCAACGGGCGGCCCGTGCTGCCCGGCGCCTGCGGCGTGGTGCGGGCCCACTCGCGGAACCGCGTCCGCCCGGACACCAGCGTCTCGCTGTCGCTGAGCACCGCAAACCGCAGCGCACGCGTGCTCGTCGGCAGCGGGGCGGTGCGGAATGTGTTGGTGTACGTCGAGGCGCCCTGCGTCACAACGTACGTGTAGAGCGTGTCGGGCTGCAGGCCCGTCAGCACGGCCTGATGCTTGTAGTTGCGGGCCGGCACACCCGGAGCCTCGAAAATCGCCGTCGTCGAGAACGGGAACGCGCCGGCCGCGTTGAGTTCCGCGGGGATCTGGTAGTCCAGCACCGGCGTCAGCGCGGGCGTGGAGTTCACCACGAGCGGCTGGCTCAACCCGGGTCCGGAGATCGAGATCGTGCCGGGCGTGGCGTCGATCGTGAACCAGTTGATGGTCATGCCCTGGGTCGTCGGGCTCATCTGGTACGGCAGCACGCGGAAGGCCCCGATGCTCGCATTGACAACGGACACCGGCATCGCGACGGCGGCAAGGGCCACCAGCAGCGCAGGGCACACTCGGGCAAGGGCGGAACGCATCCTCGATCTCCTGATGTTCGCCCGACGGACGCGGCGCTCTCCGAGCGCGCGGCTCTCATCCGTACATGGCGGCAGGAGTAAATGCAACATCACCCGCAAAACCTATTTGCATCGCGTGAAGGTGGGATCATGATTGCGCAAAGCCGCCGCGACGGCTCGCGGGAAACGGCCTTCAGGCCCCGGAACTCGCGTCGCGCATCAGCGCCTCGAACGTGCCCACATCCTCCGCCGAACCCGGCATCGCGTCCGGACCGGGAGATCGCAGGACGTAGCGGCCGTCGCTCCGCAGCGACCACGCGCACCGCGCATCGGTGCTCATCACGTCGATCATGTGCTGGAGCTTCAGCCTCGCGGCACGATCGCTCACGGGGCACACCGCCTCAACGCGCTGCTCCAGGTTCCGGTACATCCAGTCGGCGCTACCGATGAACCACTCGCCGTCGAGCGGATCGGCCTGACCGGCGCCGAAGTGGAACACGCGCGAGTGCTCAAGGAACCGCCCGACAACGCTCGTCACGCGGATGTTCTGACTCAGCCCGGGCACGCCCGGTCGCAGGCAGCAGAAGCCGCGGATGAACAGGTCGATGCTCGCGCCCGCGCGGCTGGCCTCGTACAGCGCACGCGTAATGTCAGGATCCTCCAGCGCGTTCATCTTCGCGACGATCCGACCGTTCACCGGACTGGTCCCCGCGGCGAAGGCCCGGGCGATGTCCGCCTCGCGGGCGATCCGCTCCAGAAAGCCCTTCTTCATGCTCCGCGGCGCCACCAGCAGCCTGCGGTACGTGTGCTTGCCGCTGCGCCCGGTCAGCAGGTTGAACAGGTCCACCACATCGCGCGTGATGTCCGGGTCGCACGTGAACAGGCCCAGGTCCGTGTACAGCATCGCGGTCGACGGGTTGTAGTTGCCCGTGCCAAGGTGCGCGTAGCACCGCAACTGCCCCTCCTCGCGACGAACGACCAGCGAGGCCTTGCAGTGCGTCTTGTACCCGATCACGCCGTAGGCCACGTGAACGCCGGCCTTCTCGAGCGCGCGGGCCAGACGCACGTTGCGCCCTTCGTCGAACCGCGCGCGAACTTCCACCAGGCACGCGACCTGCTTGCCGCTCTCGGCCGCGCGGATGAGATGCTGAACGAACGGCGAGTCGCGGCTGGTGCGGTAAATCGTCTGCTTGATCGCCAGCACCGCCGGGTCCGCCGCGGCCTCGGCGATGAACCGCTCCGCCGAGTCCTTGAAGCTCTCGTACGGATGGTGCACCAGCAGATCGCCACGCCGGATCGCGCTGAACACGCTCGTCGCCTCGCGCAACCGAGCAGGCACCACCGGTGCCCACGGCGTCTGGCGAAGGTCGGGGCGGGGCAGGTCCGCGATCTCGAACAACGAACGGAAGTCCAGCAGCCCCTGGCTCCAGTCCACATCCTCCGCGCGGATCTTGAACATCTCCACCACGCTGCGCACCAGCTTGGTGCTCGCCGCCCGCGGCACCTCCAGCCGCACAACCTTCGCGAATCGCCGACGCTTGAGCTGCGCCTCGACGAACTCCAGCAGATTGTCCGCGTCCTCTTCCTCGAGACTGTCGCTGGGCGAATCGCCGTCGGCCGCGCGTGTCACCCGGAACGGCATGACCTCCAGAATCTTCATCCCGGGGAACAGATCATCCAGATTGTGCGTGATCAACTCGTGCAGCGCGATGAACCGCCCGATCCCCGCGTCCTTCTTCCCCGATGCCACACCACCCTCGGTCGGCACACGCACCCAGTGCGGCAGGCCCTGCCCCGCGGGAACCTTCACACGCGCAAACAGCGGCTCGGCCTCGCCCGGCTCGCTCATCAGCACGCCGAGGTTGTTCGACAGGTTCGAGATGAACGGGAACCGGTGCCCCGGGTCCACCGCGAGCGGCGTCAGCACGGGCAGCACGCTCGTGCGATAGTGCTCGCGGAGCAACTCGCGCTCTCGGGGCGTGAGCTCATCCCAGTGCAGACACTCGATCCCCGCGGACTTGAGCGCCGGGCGGATCGACCGGTCCCACACCGCCGCCTGCTGCTCCTCCAGGTGCTCAAAGCTCCGCCGAACCGTCTCGAGCATCTGCATCGGCGACGGCGCCTCCGGCCCGTCGGGGCTGCGACCCTCCTCGATGCAGCGCTGAAGGAACCCGACGCGCTTCATCACGAACTCGTCGAGATTGCTCGTGAAAATCGCCAGAAACCGCACGCGCTCAAGAAGGGGCAGCCGCTCATCGAACGCCTGCCGCAGCACGCGCGCGTTGAACTCCAGCCACGACAGATCGCGATTGAAGGTCTGCGCCGCCTCGGAAACATCCGGCCGCAACACCAGTTGCGTGAGCGCCTCGATCGACGACTGCGCCTGCGACGGCTCCGGCGGCGGCGTAGGAACGCCCTGCACGCCGCGGGTCGTTGCGCCCTGCTCGCCTCGCATCACACTCTGGGTGGCTCGTCGTGCTTCCAACAGATCTTCCGCGTAACTCACGTGAATCCTTCGACTTCCTGTTCAACGCCGGCCCGAATCTCGTCGCGCCAAGCTCCGATCACGTCTCATCCGCGATCGCGACCGCCGCGCAACCGATCGCCTCGGTCACCCGAACTTTCGCCACACGCACCGGCGCGCGCGAAGATCGGGAAGTACTCATACGCCGCGTTCCCTTCTTCGGATGTTCCGGGAACCGACTTCGGACACGTCTTGATAACTCTTCCAAAAGAAATCCCGCCACGTTCTCGGCTGTAGGGTTTACCCTGTCAAACGGCCTGGTCTCATTCAGGTTCCGATTGTGCCATCCGGCAATCACCTCATCCAGATCCTTCTTCACCGCATGAAAGTCCACCAACAGGCCGTCCCCATCCAGACGATCTCCCGCGATGGTCACCGTCACGTGCCAATCGTGTCCGTGCAGCGTCTCGCGCTGGCCGGCGATGACGATCGCATGAGCCGCAGAAAACACGCCCTGCACTTCCAGTTCGTACGCCACGTGAACCTCGCAATACGCTTAGGGGCGGACGCTCGGCATGTTTGCCGGGCAACTCATCCGCGCCGCGATGGTGCCGGTGCCCGATTCACGAACCCGCAAGGCGAGCGATGAACGAGTCCCGACTGCTGGAGCATATCGCACGCCGGAGTGCCGACCTTCACGGGCACGGCCCGGTCATCGTCGGCCCCGGCGACGACTGCGCCGTGCTCCGCGGCAGCAGCGGCTCGATGCTGATCACCGTTGACCACCTTGTCGAAGGCCGCCACTACGAGCCGGGCACCGACATCGACCTGATCGCCCGCAAGGCCGTGGCGCGCAGCGTGTCGGACATCGCCGCGATGGCCGGCACGCCGACGTGGGCGCTGGCCACCGGCGCGCTGTCCGACGACATGACGCAGCAGCAAGCCGATGAACTCTTCGAACGCATGAGCCACTGGGCCCGCCACTGGGGCTGCCCGCTGGTCGGGGGCGACATCGCGCTCATGCCGCGTGTCGGCGATACGCCGGGGCCGACCGTGCTCACCGTGACCGTCGCCGGGCACACCCATCCGACCCGGGGCCCCGTTCTTCGCAGCGCCGCACGCATCGGCGACGACGTGTACATCACCGGGAGCGTCGGCGCATCGTTCTCCGGCGGTCATCACCTGCGCTTTGAGCCGCGCATCGCGCAGGCGGGGTGGCTCGCGGATCGTCTGGGCGATGCGCTCGGGGCGATGATCGATCTGTCCGATGGTCTGGGCCGCGACGCCGGGCGCGTGGCCCGCGCCAGCGGCGTTCGCATCGAGCTCGACGCGGCACGCTTTCCGCTGCGCGACCCTTCACGCAGCCCCATCGCCGCGGCGGGCGATGGTGAGGACTACGAACTGCTCATGACCGTGCGCCCGGGGGCCGACCTGCCCGATTCGATCGCTCTCGGCGGCGATGCGCCCGTTCCGCTGACGCGCATCGGCCGTGTCTGCGCGGGTCAAGGCTGCGTGATCCTCACCTCCGGCGGCGACACGATCGACGCGACGGGGCTCGGATGGGATCACACCAGCAACGGCTGACACCTTCGCCGCGGCTCAGCCGCGCGGCGGGGCCTGGGCACCGCTCTGCATGCCGCGGAGGCTCGCGCTGATCGCCGCTTCGTGCAGCGGAACGCTGGCGCGGTCCAGTTCCGCCTTGGCGGCGTTGAACGCGTCGGCGTCGACGGCCGTGTGATCGGCGCCGGCCGCCCGGATGAACCCGCGCACGGCCGCCATCGCCGCGTCGAGCCGCGTGCGCTGCTCGGCGGTCAGCGTCGAGGCGTGGGCGGCGTAGGGCTTCTCGATCCAGTGCAGGTCCAGCCTCGCGTTGACCAGGAGGTCCGCGATGCGGTGCCGACGGAAGTCCTCCTTGGCGTTGGCGAAACTCTCGCGCTCGATGCGCCGGACCTCCTCGGCGCTGAGCCCCTGGTTCGGGAGCACCTGCAGCGCCGCCCGGGCGCCGCTCCGCTGCTCGACGGCGCTGATGTTGAGAATTCCGCTGGCGTCCACATCGAACTGCACGCGGAGCTGCGGCACGCCGGCGGGCATCGGCGGGACGCGGATGTTCATCGTCGCGAGGCTGCGGCAGTCGGCCGCCATCTCTCTCTCGCCCTGGAGAACGTGCAGGCGGATCGACGTCTGCCCGTCGACGCTCGTGCTGAACATCTCCGCCGCGCGCGCCGGCACGCGTGCGTTCCGCGTGATGAGCCTGGCGAATCCGCCGCCCTGGGTCTCCACGCCCAGGCTCAGAGGGATCACATCCAGCAGCAGAGCGCTGCGTCTGGCACCGGAGAGCACGCTCGCCTGAACCGCGGCGCCCATCGCCACGACGCGATCGGGGTCCAGCGCGGTGTACGGCGTGAGCGAGAAGAAGTCGGCGACCATCTTCCGCACCAGCGGCACGCGCGTGCTCCCGCCGACCATCACCACCGCGGACAGTTCGCCCTCGCCCATGTCGCGCGATGCATCTCGCATCGCCCTGGCGCACGATTCCAGCGTGCGCTCCACCAGCGGACGGATGAGAGTTTCCAGCTCCGCGCGGCCGATGGTCTCGGTCACGACCGCGCCGTCGTCCAGCACGATCCTGGCCGTGGCCGTCTGCTCGTCGCTCAGCGCGATCTTGAGGCGCTCGGCCTCGGCCAGCAGGCGGCGTCGCATCGACGGGCTCTGGGCGGCGATCGGCGGGCCGCCGGCGCGGTGCGCCGCCTGGCCGAGCCGCGTGGCCAGAAGGGCATCGAAGTCATCCCCTCCCAGATGCGTGTCTCCCGAGGTGGCCAGCACCGCGAAGGTCGAGACGGCGCTGTTTGTCCCTTCATCAACCGCCGCGGGCGTGATGCGGAGGATCGACACATCGAAGGTACCGCCGCCCAGGTCGTAGACAGCGACGACGCGATCGGCGTCGCCGGGCATCAGGCCCAGGCCGTACGCCAGTGCCGCGGCGGTGGGCTCGGCCACGAGGCGCACAACATCGAGCCCGGCGAGCCGACCGGCCTCGCGCGTGGCCTGACGCTGCGCATCATCGAAGTACGCGGGCACCGTGATCACGGCCTTGTGCACCGGCACACCCAGCGCGGCCTCGGCGGTGCGGCGGAGGTGCATCAGGATGTGGGCGGCGACCTCCTGCGGCGAGACATCGCGGTGCGTGCGCACGCCGGCGCGATCTTCCGTGATGCGCAGCCGCGCATCGCCGCGCTCACCGGCGACGGGGCGCACGCCGATGGCCGCCGTCGCCGCCGCATCGCCCATCGACGCGGCATCGGCGCGGCCTGTCGCTTTCTCAAGCCCCTTTGTCGCGTCCTCGCCGCCCTCCGCCCCGGTCCCGATGCCTTCGGCGGCGAGAACCTCCGCCAGCGAGCGGCCCATGAGGCGTTTGGCGCTGGAAATGGTCGTTCCGACGTGCTCCGCGGCGGCGGCTTTGGCCTCCGCGCCGACGATGACCGGGGCCGAGGCATCGGCGGCGCTGAGTCGCACGACGCTGGGGATGAGCTCGCGCCCATCGGCCCCGCTGAGCACGCGTGCGGGGTCGCTCGCGTGCGGCCAGCCGGCGATGGCGACGACGCTGAAGGTTGTTCCAAGGTCGATGCCGATGATCGGCGCGGATGTGTTCCCGCCGCCGTGGCCTTTGACCGGCTCCCGGCCCGCGCTCATGGCACGAACCTGCCGATCACCACGCAGTCATTCTGACCGCCGAAGCCGTAGGCGTTGCACAGGCACGCGTCGATGCCCCCCGTCGCCCGGGCATCGCGCACCACGTTGGGGACATAGTCAAGGTCCAGACCGGCATCGGGCGTGCGCAGGTTGATGGTGGGCGGCACGAGCCCGGTCCTGATGCTCATCATGCTCGCGATGACGTTGCTGACCCCGGCGGCGGCGATCAGGTGACCGAGCATGCTCTTGATCGAGGAGATCGGGATCTTCGGGGCCAGTTCACCGAAGACCGACTTGATCGCGGCGGTCTCGATCTTGTCGTTCTCCTTGGTCCCGGTTCCGTGGGCGCTGATCCACTGAACGCCGGGCCGACCGTCCGGACCAACAGAGCGCGGATCGATCCCGGCCTGGGCCAGCGCCGAGCGCATGGCCGCGGCCGGACCTTCTCCCTGCGGGTGCATGTCCGTGATCCTGAACGCGTCGGCACTGCTGCCGTAGCCCCGGACTTCGGCGAGGATGTTCTCCGGGCGCACACCGCGGCCCAGCGCGTGCTCGAGGGTCTCCATCACGATGATGCCGGCCCCTTCCCCCATGACGAACCCGTCCCGCGTGGCGTCGAACGGACGCGGCACGCTGGCGAAGTCATCGCTCCGGGCGCTGAGGGCCGTCAGCCTGATGAACCCCGTCACGCCCAGGGGGTGAACCATCGTGTGCGCCCCGCCGGCGAGCATCACATCGGCATCGCCGCGACGCAGCAGTTCGTAGGCCTCGCCGATGGCCTGGATGCTCGCGGCGCAGGCGGTCAGGCAGTTGCTCGCCGGGCCGCGGCAGCCGAAGGCCCACGCGACATGGCTGAGGGTCATGTTGGCTTCCTGCTCGATCTCGCGGATGGGGCTCATCGTCGCCATCGCGGCCGCGGCCCACTTCTTGCCATCGACCTTCCGGGCGGCGTCATCCCACCCGGCGATGTGGCTGTGGGCGTAGTTCGGGAAGTCGAGCGAGCCTTCACCGCTGCCGAGGTAGAGCCCGAAGCGCCGAGGGTTGATCGACGGGCGGTTGCCGGCCTTTGTGGCGGCTGCGGCCGCGTGTGCGGCTGCGCCGGGGGCGTGTGCGGCTGCGCTGGCCGCGTGCGTGGCTGCGCTGGCCCCGTGTGCGGCTGCGCTGGCCCCGTGTGCGGCTGCGCTGGCCCCGTGTGCGGCTGCGCCGGGCGCGTTCGGCGCCTGCACATCGATCCCCGCCTGTTCCAGAGCCTGCTTGGCCGCGGCCAGAGCGAACTGCGCGTTGAGCCCGGCGCTGTGGTGCTCGCGGGCGATGGCCTCCGGGACGTGGTCGGCGAGGGTGAACCCTTTGACCTCCGCGGCGAAGTTGGTCTTGAACGTCGCGGCATCGAAGCGGGTGATCTTTCCCACGCCGCTGCGCCCGGCGATGAGGGCCTCCCACGTCTGCGCCACGCTGTGACCCAGAGGTGTGACCCAGCCCGCGCCGGTGATGACGACGCGGGGGGGATGCTGCGGAGTGTCGCCGCCGTGGTTCATGCCAGAGCGTAGAGCGCAGCAGGGGCCGATGGCGTTTGCCGCCTTGGGAGGTCGCCCCCCCGTGCGGCCGCATCGACCCGACCGACCGACAACGCTCGCGGCTCCCGCCCAGAGGCCCTGCGATCCCGCGCGGCGGCCCTGTGATCGCGCCCGGGGGCCCAGTGGCCGACCCGAACACCGCACGACCGCCGCGATGACGCGATTTGATCGGGTTCTGATGGGGCCTTTCGGGGCTTCCGAGCCGTTTGAGCCGATTTCAAAGCCCCGCGAAGCTCCTTCAATGCCCTTTGAGGCTCCTTCAAAGGCCTTCGAAGCTCCTTCACATGCCTTCGAAGCTCCTTCACATGCCTTCGAAGCTCCTTCACATGCCTTTGAAGGTCCTTCACATGCCTTCGAAGCTCCTTCAAAGGCCTTCGAAGCTCCTTCACATGCGTTCGAAGCTCCTTCAAAGGCCTTTGAAGCTCTCTCAAAGGCCTTTGATGCTCTCTCAAAGGCCTTTGAAGCTCCTTCATATCGCGGCCAAACGCCTTCGGTGGCCGTTGGTCATCCGCGCGTGCCCTTGACAACGTCCCAGAATCGCGTCGACGCTCCGGTCCATCTCCCGCACGCCCGGCCACCGCCACCCATCCCCCCGCCGCATCGCTCGGCAACGGCCCAAAGCCGAAGCCGCGCCGCGGCGTGCCGACCTGCCCAAGCCCCACTCCTGTTCTTCTCTCCTCCTCTTCTCTTCCTCTCCCCCCCTCTTCTCTTCTTCTCCTCTTCTCCCCTCTTCTTCGCGCCTTCGCGTCTTCGTGCAAACGCTCCTCACCCCGTTGTCCGGGTCTGCGTGTCCCCGTGGTAATCCGCGTTCTACAATGTCGCGACGGCGGAGGGCGGCGGGATGCAAGGGGAGCGCATGGAGATGGAACCATCGATCGTTGGCATGATCGGACCCGCGCTCGCCGGGATGCTGGCGATGCTTGTGCTCGGGCGGCGGGTCCACGGAGAGGCGCTGACGCGGCAGGTTTTCCGCGCAGTCGTCTGTGGCTGTGTGATGTACGCGGTGCTGGTCGCCGCACCGCTGCTCGCCCGGGCGGCGGGGATCAGCAGCGTGCGCCTGGCGGATCATGCCTGGACGCTCGTGGGCATCGCGATCACGATCGCGGCCATCTCCTCGGCGATCGCGCACATCATCGTGCCGGTGGAGCGCGATGACGCGGGCTCGACGGAGGACATCGGCTCTCCGCTGTGGCGGAGCTGGGGCTCAGCGCGAGATCTCTCCGCGCCGCCGCCGTGGTGGTTCCGTCCGATGCGCGCTGTCGCGTGCATCGCCGCACTGGTCATCGCCCCGACCGACAGGCTGGCGCCGATCATGGTCATCGGGGTGCTTGTCATCGGCAATTGGATCGCCAAGAAGTTGATCGATGCGCGTCCGTGGACCGAGATGGCGGCGACAGCGCCGCGCACGGTCGCCTCAGCGCAATCCGAGATTTCGCACGTCATCGCCCAAGCGCAGCGAACGCGCCCCGGCACCGGCCCGACGCCCCCCGTGCCGCCCACAACCACCTGATTCACCCCGCGCACGCGGCCGCACGCCGGGCCAAAGCCACCCATCCCCCCGCCGCATCGCTCGCCAAAGGCCCAAAGCCGAAGCGTCGCCGCGGGGTGCCGACCTGCCCAAGCCCCACTTCTGTTCTTCTCCCCTCCTCTTCCCTTCTTGTCCCCTCCTCTTCCCTTCTCCTCCCCTCCTCTTCCCTTCTCCTCCCCTCCTCTTCCCTTCTCCTCCTCTTCTCCCCTCTTCTTCGCGCCTTCGCGCCTTCGTGCAACTCCCCCGTCGCGATCGGGGATCTACCATCAGGCATGGACGACGCCGTCAACAAGCGCATCGCGCAGTTCGAGAACATGTGCTCCGCCGACCCGAGCAACGAAATGGCCCACTTTTCGCTCGGAAAGGCCTACGCCGACGCCGGTCGCTTCAAAGATGCGGCCCAGAGCTACGCGCGATGCGTGCAGCTGGTTCCCGACATGAGCAAAGCCTACCAGATGGCGGGCGATATGTTCATCAGAGCGAACGATCACGATCAGGCCGCGGCCGTTCTGGTCCGCGGATACCTCGTGGCCGCCGAGAAAGGCGACCGGATGCCGCAGACCGCCATCGCCGCGCTGCTCAAGCAGATCGGTCGCGAGGCCCCCCCGCTGCCGGACCATCTCAAGGCCAGGCAGGGCTCCGGCGGCGGCGGTCAGGGCCTGGTCGGTGTCGGTCTGCCCGGGGCCGGTGCCGGTCAGGCAGGGGCCGGTGCGGCCGGGATCGATCCCGAAAACCTCCCGCCGAACATGATCCTCTGTCGGCAGTCCGGCAGACCCGGCACACGCATGACCAGACCGCCCTTCAAAGGCCCCGTCGGCGAGTGGATCATGAACAACATCAGCCACGAGACCTTCTACAAGGGTTGGATCCCCCAGGGAACGAAGGTCATCAACGAACTCCGCCTGGATCTCTCCCGCGAGAAGGATCAGGAAACCTACGACCAGCACATGCGCGAGTATCTCGGGGTGGAGTGAAGTGGCGCAGTGACACAGTGGCAGAGTGGCGCAGTCAGAGGCAGGGGGGAACCGCGCCGCGGCGGCGCCGGACAGCGCTGATGCAGCGCCCGCTCGCGCCGTCAAGCGCCCAACGCCCACCGCCCCGCCGCCGATGCCCTCTGCCTTTCACTGCGCCGCTGCGTCACTCTGCCACTGTGCCACTGGCTCCCGCCACTGTGCCACTGCCCCTCAGCGGTTCATCATGATCGTCGCGACGCGCTCGGCTCCGTCGCTGCGGATCCGCAGCCGGATGCCCTGAGCGAGGTTCGCGTTCTTCAGCGCCGCGGTGAACGCCGCGGCGTCGGTGATCTCCGCACGGTTGATCGCGACGATCATGTCCCCGGGCCGCAGCCCGAGCATCGCCACGGGCGATTCCGGAGCGATCTCGGTGATCATCACCCCGCGGGCGCGCTCGTCGCCCAGGCGCTCGCGATCCGCCGCCGTGACGGTGGCCACCGCCACGCCGAGCACGTTGTCCGTCCCCACGCCGTTGCCCCCCGCCGCGCCGCCGGCGGCGGTCTGCGCATCGCGGTTGCCCAGCGTCGCCTCCAGGGTCTGCTTCCGGCCCTCGCGGAAGACCTCCATCTTCACGCTCCTGCCCGGCGTGATCGAGGCGATGATGTTCCGCAGCGCGTTGGCGCTGTCGGTCGCGCGGCCGTCGATCGTCAGCACGATGTCCTCGGTCTTCAGCCCGGCCTTGTCCGCCGGTCCGCCCGGGGTAATCTCGTTGATCAGCACGCCGCGTCCCTCGAAACCGAGGCTCTTGGCCGTGTCCGGATCGAGATCCTGGATTCCCACGCCGAGAAACCCGCGCTGCACGGTGCCGGTGGCCTTGAGCTGCTCCAGAACGCCGCTTGCCATGTTGGAGGGGATCGCAAAGCCGATCCCCATGTAGCCTCCCGAGCGCGTGAAGATGGCCGTGTTCATGCCGATGACCTCTCCCTTGAGGTTCACCAGCGCCCCGCCGGAGTTGCCGGGGTTGATCGCCGCATCGGTCTGCAGGAAGTCCTCGAACATGGTGCCGCCGGGCCTGCGCGTGGTGCCGTTGCCGTTGAGCGTGCGGCCCTTGGCCGAGATGATCCCCGCTGTCACCGTCTGGTTCAGGCCGAACGGGTTGCCGATGGCCAGCACCCACTGCCCGACCTCCACCGCATCGGAGTTGCCGAGCTTTGCATACGGCAACTCGTCCGCTTCGATCTTCAGAACCGCCACGTCCGTCGCCGGATCGCGCCCCACAACCGTCGCGGTGTACTGCCGATTGTCGGCAAAGGCCACCTGCACGCGCGTGCCGCGCTCGATGACGTGGTTGTTGGTCAGGATGTAGCCGTCGGCGCTGACGACGATGCCCGATCCCGTGCCCAGCTGCGCCTCGGGCAGTTGCTGCGGCTGGCCGCGCCGGCCCCGCGGCTGCTCGGGCTGCTGCGGGAACGCATCGCCGAAGAATCGCCGGAAGAACTCATCGTTCGGATCGAACATCGGCCCCCGCGCAACCTGCTGCTCGCCGAAGGTCGTGATGTTCACGATCGCCGGCGTCACATCGCGGGCCACCCGCGCAAACGCGGCGGACAGATCGTTGGCAAGAGCCATCGCCCGATCGCCATCGGCCGCGATCGCGTTCTCGCCGGCCAGCGCCGTCGCGCTCACACCGCCGCCGAACAACGCCAGGCTCAGCGCCCCCATCGGGATGAACTTCAGCGAAGCGCCCGAACGACGAACCGACTCTCCACGAAGCGACATGCTCTTCTCCTGTCGTGCCGGCGAAGGACGCCCCAGCGTCATCCGCGGCCGCGTGCACCGTTCCTGTGTTGCCTGCGCATCCCGCGACACGCACCCGCGGCCCGCCGCCGGGCCGAACCTTGTTCCGAAAAGCCCGCCCGCGGTCTCGGGCCGCGGGCGGGCCGGTGTGTTCCCTCTACGCTCATCGCCGCCCATGCGTTCGCCGGGCTCGCGCGATCGGATGATGATTACGGCTCGGGCAAACCCGGCCGCGGACGGTCCGACAACGCCCGACAGGTTCCCGTTCGGCATCGCCGGGATGCCCGCCGAGCGTCACGATCAGTCCCTGCTCAGCGCGATCTTCCTGGGCCCGGCCTTCGCCGAGACGGGCAGCCGCACGCTCAGCACGCCGGCGTCGTACGACGCCTCGATGCGCTCGGCGTCGGCATCGGCCGGGAGCCTGAACGCCGCGCGGTAGTCGCCCACGCGGTACTCCTGCACCAGCATCGCGCCGCCCTCGGGCGCTCCGCGCGACGGCACCCGCGCGTTGATCGTCAGCACCGTCGCGCCGCGCTCCGGCGTGACCTCCAGATCGATCGTCTCGCGCGTCGCGCCGGGCACATCCAGCACGATCGTCCAGCCCGATGCATCCCGCATCAGGTCGTACGCCGGCGCGAACACCGCACGCTCCGTCGCCGCCGCCCCGCCGCCCGCCTGCTCACGATTCACATTGCACGCATTCATGCGAAGTCTCCTTGAGACCCCGACCCCGGGAACCACCACACCAGACCCACTCACGCAACCGGTGCGCCGCCTCGACGCGGCGACACCCGCAACTCACTGGCCGCTCGCACCGCCCTCGGTGACGGCGATCCGCCTGCGGTTCTTCGCCGCGCTCTTGGGAAGCGTCACGTGCAGCACGCCGTCGCGCAGACTCGCACGCACGTTCTCGGCATCGATGCTCTCGGCGATCCGCACCGTGCGCGAGAAGTCCGCCACCACGCGCTCGCGACGCAGATACTCCACGCCCTGGCCCTCGCCGGACTTCTGCTCGCTCGTGCGCCGCCCGGCGATCGTCAACTCCTCGCCCTCGAGCGTCACATCGACATCCTCGATCTTCATGCCGGGCAGTTCCGCCTCGACGTGGATCGCCTCCGCATCCTCCCACAGGTTCATCGACGGCACAGGACGCCGCGGCGTCGCGAGCCCGCGGAAGACCGGCGCGCCGAACACCGACGCGTCGAACACTTCGCTCAGCAGTCGATCGAACTCGCTCAGCACCGTCGAAGGGCCAACCACCCCGCCACGGACCATCGGTCGAATCGTCATCGTGTTCATTGCATCCGCTCCTTTCACACTGGTCGTTCAACATGCGGCCGCGTTCGGGACACACTCGTCCGCGACCGCGTCGTCGCCCATGACAAAGACAAACTCCGTGCCAGTGCGCCACACGCGGCGATCGCCCCCTCATTCCCTGCACTTTCTCAAGCTCAGTCGCCGCGCCAACCCTGACGCCATCCGACCCCGCCGCGAACGCGACCCCAACGCCTGAGCAGTTCTCCGGACCATGCCCGCCACAGGCACGCCGCCGGCACTGCCCCTTCCTGCCACTCTGACAGACCACCGGATCACGCCCACCGCCCCGATGCCATGAACGCTCGGCACAGCCTTTGCCGTTTCTCTCCTGATCGAGATGTCCCCGCCGCGGCGGCCGATGGTTCGCCCTGTTCCCCCCGTACCCTTTCTCAGCCACATGCCCCGCCCAAACCCGACATCTTCTGATGCCTCCGACTACTACGCCGTCCTCGGCGTCGCTCGATCGGCCAGCAGCGCCGAGATCCAGAAGGCCTATCGCGCTCTGGCTCGGCAGTACCACCCCGATGTGAACAAGGACAAGTCCGCCGAGGCCCGGTTCAAGGCCGTCTCCGCCGCGTACGAGGTCCTCAAGGACGACCGCACCCGCGCGCTCTACGACCGCTTCGGCTCCGCATGGCAACAGGCCGAGGCCTTCCAGAAGGCGGGCGGCGATGTCAACGACTTCGCGGCCAGCACGCCCTTCGGCTACGCCGCGGGACCACGCTCCCGCGCCCGCAAAGGCCCCGCTGGCCCCGGCCCCTTCGGCTTCGATCCGTCGTCGGGTGTCGACTTCTCCGATATGTTCGAGTCGATCTTCGGCTCGGCCGGACCGGCTCAGGGCTTCCGCACCCAGGCCGCCGAACCCACCACATCGCCCTCGCACGACATCGAATCCACCATCGAAATCTCCATCGCCGAAGCCTGCGCGGGCTGCTCGCGCTCCCTGAGCGTCAACGATCCCGACGGCTCATCGCGCACCATCGACGTGAAAATCCCCGCGGGCGTCGCCGACAACGCCGAACTCCGCCTCCGAGGCCAGGGCTCCCCGCGCCGGCTCCGCGCCCATCACCCCGCCAGCGCGCCCAACCAGCCCACCCGCGGCGACATCCGCCTGACCATCCGCGTCAAACCCGATGATCGCTTCTCTCTGGCCGGCAAAGACATCATCGCCCGGCTCGACCTCTGGCCCTGGGATGCCGCGCTCGGCACGCGTGTCGATCTGACCGCCCCCACCGGCACCGTCACCCTCTCCATCCCCGAGGGCAGCACCACGGGCCAGCGGCTACGCATCCGCGGCCGCGGCCTGCCCGTCCGCGCTGGCACCACCGGCGATCCGGGTGACCTGCTCGTCGAGCTCCGCATTCTCGGCCCTCGGACCCTTACCCCGGCACAGCGCGAGGCCTTCGAACGCCTGCGAGAAGCCTCAACCGATACCCCCCCGAGTCGGTAGACCGAGTACAAACAGACTGACGGTTTGTTTTGCCCGGTTCCAGGGATCAAATCCCGCCGAGGCAAATCCGAAGCACTACGATCTTTCGTAATCAGGGTGGATTGGCGAGCCGATGTGTTCGCAGAAGGAGGATTGAAGTCATGGGTGGTTTGACGCTGTATCTGGTGTTCATGATTCCGCCGCTGCTGCTGTCGTTGTGGGCGGCCTGGCGGGTGAAGGCGACCTACGCGCAGGCGAGCCAAGTGCTTGCCAGCAGCGGCTTTACCGGTGCCGACACCGCCCGCATGATCCTCGAGGCCAACAACATCTCCAACGTCCGCGTGGAGACCACGCCGGGCCACCTGAGCGATCACTACGACCCCCGGGCCAAGGTTCTGCGCCTCAGCCCCGATGTCTACAACGGCCGCAGCGTCGCGGCTCTGGGCATCGCGGCGCACGAGGTCGGGCACGCGATTCAGGATGCCAACGGCTACGCGCCGCTGGTCATCCGCAACGGCATCGTGCCGCTGGCCAATGTCGGCTCGACCGCCGGGCTCATCCTGATCATGGTCGGCCTGCTCGGCGCGAGCGCCCTCGGCAGCCTCGGTGGCTGGATTCTCATCGGCGGCATCGCCCTGTTCAGCCTTGTCGTCGCGTTCCAGCTCATCAATCTGCCGGTGGAGTTCGATGCCTCTGCCCGCGCCAAGCGGCTGCTGGCCAACACCCAGCTGGTCGCCCCTGGCGCCCAGGCGCAGGCGATGAACCGCGTGCTCAACGCCGCGGCGTTGACGTACGTCGCGGCGACGGTCGGCACGATCATGACGCTGCTGTACTACATCATCCTCGCCTCGCAGCAGCGCGAGTGACGCCTTGACGGGATTCGCAACTGAGCAGCAACGAGTCGGGCGGATGGAGCATGCTCCATCCGCCCGTTTTTTTACCGTGATCGCGGGGTGGATGCACCCGGGAAACCAACTGCGGAGCCCTTAAAGAACGTCGCATAATCTCCCCCCGAACGTGAGGGAATTCAGCGACCGGGTGCCATTCGGTGCGGTCCTCGTTGCTTTCGCCCCACGCCGGGCTAGTGTCTGAACGTCAGGTCGGTGTATACAGGCCTGCAGGGCGAGAGAGAGGTCCCCTGAACAACGCATTGGCCGATCTTGCCCAACCTCGTGGGCGGGAGCGCCAACCCTGTCCGCCGAGCGTGCGCTCGGCGGGGTTTTCTATCGGCATCGCGAAAGCGTTGCCCACCTGCTGAGGAGAGACGATGAAGACGACGACTGCCCTTTCCGCGATGATGGTTCTTGGTCTGGCCGGCTCGGCGATGGCCGCGGCGTTCCCCGAGACCGAGAGCAACAACACCAAGGCCACGGCGAACCTTGTCGGCCCGATGACGGCCGGCGACACGATCACGGGAACGACGAACAACTTCTCGACGGATCCGGACTACTTCCGCGTCCGCACGACGAACATTGCCGGTGCGGGTCTGCCCAAGATCACGCGCAACACGCTGACGTCGTCGGTCCTGTCGGGCATGAACGTTCGCGGCGTCAACCGCGGCTTCGTCGCTGGCGACGTCGATCTCACCGGTTCGATCCGCTCCTCGCTGGTTTGGTACACCATCGGCGACCAGTCCGACCTGTCGATCCGCGCCTCGCGCGTCAGCGGAAGTGGCTCCACGAACTACACGCTGACACTCGCTCAGGCCGCCATCACTCCGCGGGACATCGGCTCGATCAACGCGATCGGCGGCTCGGCCGCGATCACGCTGTCCAGCGGCCACACCTCGGCGGTGAACACCGACATCGTGATCTATGACGCGTCGTTCAACCTGATCGGCGCCAACGACAACGGCGCCGTGAACGACAACCGCGCCACCTGGACCGGCAACCTCCCGGTTGGCCGCTACTACGTCGGCATCGCCAACGTCGTGACGCAGCTCGCGCACAGCACGTCCTACAACGCGACCGCCGGCAGCCCGTTCTTCTCCGCCGGTGGCATCGGCAACGCGCCTCAGCAGCTCGACGCCAACAATGCCGGCTCGCTGTACCGCAACGACGCGCTCAGCCGCTCTGCCAGCGAGCAGGCTCTTCGCCTCAACGGCGACGTGTTCACCGCCACCAACGGCACCGGCGCGGGCGAGATCGCGTTCTACTCCTTCGAGGTCGTCCCGACACCGTCCGCCGCGGCCATCCTTGGCCTGGGCGGTCTGGTCGCCTCGCGTCGCCGCCGCGCCTGAGCCACCGGGCTCGGACGCACAGCATCGCAGATCTGTTCATGCACACAGGGCCCGGCACCACGCCGGGCCCTGTTCGTTTTTGCGATCACCGGACGAGCCGCCCGCGCCGAGCGCACCGGGGCGCACTGGCGATCGCTCGCGGGATCAGGGGCCGCCGATTTGCCCCGTGGAATTGATCATCGGGATCAGCAGCGAGAGGATGATCGAGCCGACGACGGTGAACATGAAGATGATCAGCACGGGCTGGAGCAGGGCCATGAGCCGCGCGCTGCGGCGCTCGACCTCATCGGTCATGTCCGACGCGAGGGAGTTGAACGCCGCGTCGAGATCGCCGGATCGCTCCGCGGCGATGAGCAGTCGGCGCGTGGCCAGCGGGAGCGCATCGACCTGATCGATGAGCACACGCAGCACGCCGCCCTCGACCAGCCGCGTGCGCAGCCGCTCCATTTGCGAGCGGAGGCGCGGGTGGCCGATGGCCTGGTTGGCGGTGCCCAGCGCATCGGCCAGGGGCACGCCCGAGCGGGTCATCGCCGCGAGGGTCGAGAAGAACCGTGCGCTCTCCTGCGCCAGCAGCACCGGCCCGAAGAGCGGCGCGGCGCGCATGGCCCGCAGCGCCACGGCGGCGATGGCCTTGCGTGAGATGATCAGCAGCGTCACGAGCCCGAAGAAGCCCAGAAGGAAGAACGGCAGGAAGTCGTTGATGAACGAGCCGGTGGCGGCCATCGCGCGCGTGAACCAGGGGATGTTGGCGCCGTCGCTCTGCAGCAGCGAGTCGACCATCGTCGGCACGATGAAGACGATCATCACGAACGCGACGAGGAAGCAGACCGCCAGCGTGACCAGCGGGTACGCCAGCATCGTCAGCGCGCCGCCGCGGAGGGCCATCGCCCGGCGAGCGGTCACGGCCAACTGCTTGGCCGAGCCGGCCAGGTCGCCCGTGCGCTCCGCGGCCCGGTACACCGCGACGGTGACATCATCGAACACGCCCGTGCTCCGGCAGGCATCGGCGAAGCTCGAGCCGGCGCTGACGCGCTGACGCATGAGTTCGATCACCGGGCGCGATGCAGGAGTGACGGTGCCGGTGACGACCTCGAGCGCTTCGACCAGCGGCACGCCGCGGGCGAGCAGGTGGCCGAGTTGCTCGTTGAGCACGACCTGGTCCTTGACCGGCAGCGTCGCCGACCCGCGCCCGACCCATGCGGGCAGCGCCAGGGCCTTGACCAGCAGCAGTTTCTCGCGACGCAGATCTCCCGCCAGCGCCGCCCGGCTCTGTGCCTCGCGGAGCCTGAACGTAGTGCCCCCGCCGGGCCGCGAGGCCTGCACGAGAAACGTCCGAGTTTCCAGACCCGTAGGCATAGCCGTTGAGTGTATCGGCCCGCCATGCGGACGGATGCAGCGGACCCGGCGGCGCGGCGCGGGATCGGTCCGGCGTTCGCCGATCGCAGGCCCGGTGGACTCACGCCCGGGGGCCGATGCCGCCGGCGAGGTCGATTTCGCGGGCGAGTTCGTGTGTCAGCGCGCTGGCCAGGGCGTGATACTGCTCGATGGAGTTGTACACCTGCGCGCTGATGCGGAGCACACGCTGATTCGTCGCGCTGAAGCGCCAGATGGGCACGACGATCGCGTGACGCTCGACCAGCGCATCCTGCAGCGGGTCGTCGTACAGGGTCGGGCGCACGGGGGTGCCGGCGGGCTCATCGGGGAGGACGAGCGTGGTCATGCTCCCGGTGCCGCGGGCGACGCGGTCCTCGCGAGCGGGCGGGTTGAGCAGCGGGGCGCGAGGGCCGAGGAACGGCGCGATCGCGGCGGCGACGATGTCGCGCCCGCGCAGGACAAGCTCGTGATTCGCGGCGTAAAGGCGATCGAGGGCCGCGGATTCTCCGCCGGCGGCGGGCGCGCTGGCGGATGATGCCGACGGCATATCGGCGCTCGTGCCGGGGGTCTGGTCGCTCATCAGCGTCGCGATGAAGCGCATCGCCGGGACCATGGCCAGGATGTTCGAATAGTCGTCGGTGCCCATGTAGTCAAAGTCGCGCAGGAACAGGGCGCGGTCATGGCGGACCTTCGCCGCGCGGCTGGAGAGGGCCAGCGTGCGGAACGAGGCCTGTCGGGAGGGGTGAACGTACATGAAGCCCGTGCCCTTGGGGGCGCACATCCACTTGTGCCCGCTGCCGACGAAGTACGTCGGGTCGATATCGCGGACCGAGACGGGGATCTGCCCCGGCGCGTGGGTTCCGTCGACGAGCGTGTCGATGCCGCGGGCTCGGCAGCGCTCGACGATGTCCTTGACCGGGAGGATCAGGGATGTGCAACTGGTGATCTGGCTGACCATCACCAGGCGCGTGCGGCTGGTCAGGCAGTCCTCCACCGCTCGGGTGATCCAGTCGGAACTCGGCGCGGGGAACGGAATCCTCGCTGTCACGATGCGGATGCCGGTCTTCGCGGCGATGCGCTGGAGTTCGTTCACGCCCGAGGAATACTCGTGGTCGGTCACGACGACCTCGTCGCCAGGGCGGAAGTCGATGTTGGCAAAGACCGTGCACAGCGCGATGGTCGCGTTGGCCACGGGCGCGAGGCACATCGGGTCGCAGTCGATGAACCGCCCGATCGCCTCGCGAGCCTCATCCATCAAGCGCTCGAGGTCCACCTTGAAGAACCGCACAGGCTCGCGCTCCATGCGGGCCCGGATCTCGGCGTGCTCGGCACGCACACTCTCTGGGACCGCGCCGTACGACCCGTGGTTCAGGAAGGTCACCGCGGGGTCCAGCCGCCAGAGTGACGCGTACGCGGAGCCCGCGGTACGGACTGGCCGAGCCATGGTGGCGGCGGGCATGCTGGCGGGCTCGCGGGACTGCTGCTTCGGAAGTTCATCGACCATGATCCCAGTCATCGGCCCGCGCGCGGGGCCGGGTTCAACTTCGACCAGCATGTTGAATCGGCGCCGAGTCTGCGCGGGTGGCCGGTGCGGAACGTGCCGACGATGACGGCCCTTGGCATGAGTCGAGGGGCACCGAGCGCGCAATGTTTCGATATTCCGTGCACGGATACTGGGACGTGACCTGGACTCGGTGCAACGGTCGGTAGACTGGGCCGATGCGTCACCCTCAATACGTTCGCCGCGTGGTCTTGGCGGCCCGAGCATTGATGTTCGTCTTTGTCACTGCGGGGCTTGCGTGCCCGGCAACATGCGCGGCGGGGCAGGGCGGGCCGCTGCCCGAGAAGCCCGCGACGCCCGCCGCGGCTGAGGAACCGGGGGACTTTTTGGCTCGCGCGCGGTCGTCGCTGCTCCAAGGCGTGTCGGAGATCGCCGCGCCGGGTGTGCCCGGGCCGCTGGCGGTCATGTCGCCGACAAGCGGGGCGGTGGTGCTGGGGGGCTTCCGGACCGGTGCTGCGCCGGTGGTCGCGGCGGGTGTGCTGGGCAAGGGCCGCGTGGTGGCGTTCGGGCACACGGGGTACCTGTCCGCCGACACGCTGAAGGTGGGCGACACCGGGCGGCTGCTCGCCAACGCTCTGCGCTGGGTATCGACAGAGACCGACGCGGCCCCCGAACCCAAGGCCGCGCCGGGCGAGGTGCTGGTGATCGACAACCGCGAACTGGCCGAGCACATCCGGAGCGAAGGGTGGCGTGTGGCCACCGCGCGTCCGGCTGATGTGACCGCCGATCGGCTGTCGAGCGTGCGGGTGCTGGTCATCGGCCAAGGGTCGATCACGCCGAGCGTGCGCACGGCGGTGGTCGCGGCGAGCGAGCGCGGCATGGGGCTGGTGATCGGCGGGCTGGGCTGGGGGTGGCTGCAACTCAACCCGGGCAAGACCTTGCAGCAGCACCCCGGCAACATGCTCCTGCGCGATGCGGGCATTGCCTGGGCCGATGGCACGCTCGAGCGGACGGGGCAGAAGGGCTACATCGCGCCAGCGGCCGATGGCGCACAGGGGCAGGCCGGCCCGGATGGAGCCGGAGTGAACATCGCCGACCGCGAACTGCACGCCGGGAGTGCACTGGACCTGCTCATGGGCACGCGCGGCGAGCGCAGCGCAAAGCCGGGCAAGACCGACAAGGGGCAGGTCCGTCGTCTCAAGCAGGCCTCGGCGAGCGTGGAACTGGCCGCGGTCGCGGCGCAGGATGACGATCCATACCTTCGGCCTCGGCTCGCGGCGTTGATGGCCGAGCGGGGCGACGGCCTGTCGCTCAGCGCCGACTCGCCCATGGGCCCGGAGCGCGGGCTGGATCGCGTGCTGCTGACCCTGCAACTGCGGGAACTCGAGTCGCAGAGTTCGCGGGGCGCCGCGGTCGCGGCACACCCCGCCGCGGCGGCGTTCCCCGGCGCCGTGGGCGAGGGTGCGGAGCGGATCACGCGGACGCTGGAGATCGACAGCGATGCCCACGGCTGGCGCAGCACGGGCCTGTACGCACCGCCGGGCGGGACGATCAGGCTGACGATGAGCGACGCCGACGCCTCGGCGGCCAAGAAGGCGGGCGTGCGGGTGCAGATCGGTGCGCACGATGATCGCAACTTCCATCATGAGAAGTGGACGCGCTCGCCGAGCGTTGTGGTCTCAAGGCCGCTGGATGGCCCCAGCGTGGAGATCACCAGCGCTTTCGGCGGGCTGATCTACATCGATGTTCCGGCGGCCAGGGGCAACGGGCAGCCGGCGCGGGGCGGCCGGAGCGCTTGGAGCGGGAGCGTGACGGTTGCCGGAGCGGTCGAGTCGCCGCGGTTTGTGCTCGGGCGGACGACGCCTCAGGCGTGGGCGATGCAGCGGGTGCTGGCCGAGCGCGGCGAGGTGCCATGGGCGGAGTTCGAGAGCGGCAAGATCATCCTGACGGTGCCATCGAGCATCGCGGCGAGCGTGGAAGATCCCGCCGAACTGATGACGCTGTGGGACCGAATCGCCGATTCGCAGGCGGATCTGGCCCAGATCAGCCGCGAGCGGCCGCGGCCGGAGCGGTTCGTGGCGGACCAGCAGATTTCGGCCGGGTACATGCACGCGGGGTATCCGATCATGACGCACCTTGATGCCGCGGCGTTCATGACCAACGCGGCGGACCTTCAGGCCGGACGCAATGCGTGGGGGCTGTTCCACGAGCTCGGGCACAACCACCAGTCGCCTTTGTGGACCTTCGACGGCACGGGCGAGGTCACGGTGAACCTGTTCACGATGTACACGCTCGAGACGGTCTGCGGCGTGCCCGTCGGCGACGGGTGGTGGTGGAAGGAAGAAGACCGCCAGCGGCTGATCGTCAGGCACCTGCGCCGGGACAAGGCGAGTTTCGAGAAGTGGAAGGGCGACCCGAGCACGGCGCTCATCATGTACATCCAGATGCAGCGAGCCTTCGGCTGGGAGACATACAAGCGCGTGTTCGCGGAGTATCGCGACCTGCCGGATGCCGAGAAACCACGCGGCGAGCAGGCGGAGCGCGACCAGTGGATGGAGCGGTTCAGCAGAGCGACCGGGCGGAACCTGGGGCCGTTCTTTCAGGCCTGGGGCGTGCCGACGAGCGATGAAGCGCGGGCGCGAGTGGCGGATCTGGAACCGTGGATGCCGGAAGGATTTCCGCCGGGCGGAGGGTGAGCGGAGCGCGCGGCATCGCCCCCCTCACTACCCTTGCTCGCGTGAACCCCCTCTTCCACATTGTGCTGCACGAGCCGGAGATTCCGAACAACACCGGCAACATCGGGCGGACGTGTGTCGCGACGGGGTGCGCGTTGCATCTGATCAAGCCGCTGGGGTTCGATGTCAGCGAGAAGGCCTGCCGCCGGGCCGGGCTGGACTACTGGCCGCGGCTGGCGCCGGCGATGCACGAGAGTTTCGACGCGTATCTGCAGGAGCAGCGGCCTGGGCGGATGTGGCTGTTCACCACCCGTACCACTCGTGCGCTAACGAGCGATACCTGCACGATCCGGCCCGGCGATCATCTGATCTTCGGCAAAGAGACTCGCGGCTTGCCCGACGATCTGCTCGCTCGCTTTCCGGATTCGCTGGTCACGCTGCCCATGCTCCCCAACGAGCGGTCGCTGAACCTGGCGACGGCGGTCTGTGCGGCGGTGTATCTGGGCATTGATCAGGGGCTGCGCGATGGGGTGATCACGCTTGATTCACAGGGGCGGTTGGCGGGACGCGGCGTCGGGTGATCGCGTACGCTCGGGGTGATGAATCCCCGCATCGAATCGACGACGCAGCGACCGACCCGCCGCCCGCACACCGCATCCACGGCCGCGGTGCTGGCACTGACTCTGTCCGGGTTGTTGGCCGGGTTGTTGGCCGGCTGCGCGAAGCCGCTGCTTTCGCGGACGGAAGAGCGGACGCCCTTCGACCGCTACGACGGCGTACGCGGGCAGGTCGCGCCGCAGGTGGTTGAGGACGAGTTCGGTCGGTTCAAGCCGAATGTTCGCGGACGTTTGATGCCCAAGGAGTGATCGCTCGGCGGAAAATCTGCGGGCGATGCTGCGTGGGCGCAAAGAATGCCCGGAATCGGGCCGATGACACAAAGAGCCTGAACGGGTGATGCCCGGGCGGGAGTGTGGTTCTTGGAACCACAAGGGATGGTGTGGAGCGATGAGCGCTCGCACCGGTGGAGTTTGGATCCGTCAGGGAGCAGGCCGTCGGGAAGGCCCGCTGCTAGGATGATCGCGACGGATGCCGGAAGGTTCGCGGAAGTTCGCTCGCAGAAGTTTGTGTGTTTTCGCAAGGAATCCGACCGCCCCACCCGATTCGTATAGCACACTCGCAGTGGGGTAATCGCCTCTATGGCTCGACGTCACCGCTCAACCCGATCGAAGACACCCGCCGTTGGCGGGATTTCCCGTCGTTCTCGCACGGTTTGGATGTCGCTTCTGGCGTCCATGACGTGTGTGGGCGGCCTGCTGCTGATCATGGACCGCAGCGCGCCGCGTGCCGACGGCTTCACGCTCACGCCGCTGGCGACCGCTGCGACCACCTCGAGCATCGAGGCGATCTTCCGCACGACGACGGAACTCGACCGCAAGCGTTGGCAGGCGATCGTGATCCACCACTCCGGGTCGAGCGTCAGCGACGCCGACAGCATCGCCCGCGAGCATCAGTCCCGCGGTTCCAAGGGTCTTGGCCACCACTTCATCATCGGCAACGGCCGCAAGATGGATGATGGCGAGCTGTACGTCGGCTACCGCTGGCAGGATCAGGCCCCCGGCGCCCACGCCGGCGGCGCCAAGGGTCCGTGGTACAACCAGCACGCGATCAGCATCTGCCTTGTGGGCGATGGCAACCGGCAGAAGTTCACGCCCGCTCAGTTGGCCCGGCTCGAGCACCTCATCTCGACCCTGTGCACGGAACTGAAGATCCCTCGCGACAGGGTCGTTCTGGCCCGTGACATCGCGCCGGTCTCCGGACCGGGCAAGCTCTTCCCCGAGGCTTGGCTGCGCGAGTCCTTGGGGCGGTGATTCGCTGACCCCGGTTGGCCTCGTCACCGGCGTTCGGTCTCCGGCATTCTCTGACACTCCTTCGCCGCGACCGGGTCTCCCGGTCGCGGCGGTGTTTTCGGAACAATTTGACAGGGATTCCACCGCGATCAGAAAGCCCGAAACGCGGGGTCTGCGTGGAACCGACGGAATATCCCGACTCACCTGCCGGGAACCGGCGGGCCGAGCGTGTCGGAGAGTCACGCGACGGGGTATGCTGTCCGACCATGTTCTTTCGGAGCACGCGGCGTTCTGCCCGTGATCGGGAACGGTGAACGATGGATCCCGGGCGGGATGGTCCCGCCGGGGGGCTTTGCGGGAGCGAAGGTCAGCAACGGGCCGGATCGGCCAGGGACGTGGGCTTGCCGGGAACAGTGATCAAGGTGGGTGACTCGGTGGAGGGCTACCGGGTGATTTCGGAGATCGGGCGCGGGGCGGCGTCGGCGATCTACTTGGTGCAGGACCCATCGAGCAAGCAGATCTGGGCGCTCAAGCAGGTCATTAAGCACATGGACAAGGACGAGCGGTTCCTGGAGCAGACCGAGAGCGAGTACGCGATCGCGAGCAAGCTCGATCATCGGAACATCCGCAAGGTTCACAAGCTGATCAAGAAGCGTCCCGGGCTGCTGCGCAAGCCCGATGAACTCTTGATGCTGATGGAACTGGCCGACGGCCAGCCACTGGAGAAGCTGCCGCCGCGGACCTTCGAGATGGCGGCGAAGATCTTCGAGCAGGTGGCGCGGGCGCTGGCGTACATGCACAGCCGCGGGTTTGTGCACGCGGACATGAAGCCGAACAACATCATCGCCGACGCGGACGGGTTCGCGAAGGTGATCGATCTCGGGCAGAGCTGCGCGGTCAACACGATCAAGAAGCGGATCCAGGGCACGCCGGACTACATCGCGCCCGAGCAGGTTCACCGCAAGCCGATCACCGAGAAGACCGACGTGTACAACCTCGGCGCGACGATGTACTGGACGCTGACGCGGCGGAACGTGCCGACGGCGCTGGGCAGCGACGAGTCGCTGCTGGGGCACATCGATGAATCGATGATGGCCAAGCCCAAGCGCCCGCGCGAGTACAACTCGCGCGTGCCCGAGAGCTTCGACCGGCTGATCATGGACTGTGTCGAGATCGAGCCGAGCGACCGCCCGGCGAACATGGCGGAGGTCGCCGAGCGGCTGCACCAGATCGTGCTGGAACTCGAGGGCGAGGCGGCGCTGCGACGCCAGGGCTCGCAGCGTCAGAGCAGCGGCTCGAGAACGGGCATGAGTCCGCCCAGCGAAATGGACGACGACGAGGACGATTGATTGTGCGGGGCGGGCGGCGCGGGCCGTCGGGCGTGCGACTTACTCCGGGGTGCCTGTGTACGCGAGCCTGCATCTGAACCTGATGGACGCCGACAGCGTGATCGACGCGCTGGAGCGCGGCGCGCGGGCGAACCTGACCTCGCGCGTGCGCGTGGGCTCGTGCGATGTGATCGGGCCGATTTCGCCGGACCAGCGAGAGCGGGCCGAGCAGGCGGGCGATCGATGGCTCATCGCCACGGGCGATCTGCACGATAACCCGGTGCACATGGCCCGCGTCGTGCAGGCCGCGGGAATGACCGAACCGGACGAGCCCCCCGCGGCGCACCTGACGCTGCACGAGGTCATCCACGGCGAGAACCTCGTCGATGGTCTGGACCTTTCGTACCGCGCGCTGGCCCGCGTGGCGAACCTCAAGGCGCTGTTCCCGGATCACGTTCACACGCTGCTTGCCAACCACGAGCTCAGCCAGATCGCCGGCGCGGGGATCGTCAAGGACGGCGTGCCGGTGGTGCAACTGTTCAACGACGGTGTCCGCCGCGTGTTCGGCGCGGACTCGCCGCGCATCGACGCGGCGATCGGCTCGTTCGTGCGTTCCATGCCCGTTGCGCTGCGCGTTCGCGGTGCCGGCGCGGGCGGGCGCGATCTGCTCTGCCTGCACAGCCTGCCATCGCCGGAACTCATGGACCGGTTCGACCCGGCCGTGATGGATCGACCGCTGATCGACGAGGACTATGCCCCGCGGCGGGGCTCGGCGTCGCTGATCGTCTGGGGCCGCGGGCACCGTGCCGCCGACCTGACGGCGCTGGGCACATCGATGAACGCGGGGACCTTCATCCTGGGGCATGAGAAGGCGCCGGACGGCTGCACGCTGCTGGAGCCCAACACGCTGATTCTCAACAGCGATCACGAGCGCGGAGTGACCGTGCGGGTTGACCTGAGCACGCCGAACGCCGCGGCAGAACTGGCGCGGGCGTGCGAGCCGCTTGCCTGAGCGTGGCGAGATGAAGAATCACCCGCATCAGGCGTGCGCGCGGATCGCGATCACGGTCGCGAGAAGGCCTTCTCCGCATCGCTCAGGATCTTCGAATAGATCGTGGGAGCATCGGAACGCTGAAGGGCTTCGTGGCAACGCCGCAGCGTTTCAGCATCGACCGGCTGGCCGACGCCCAAACGAGCCGAGAGCTCGATGGCATCGAGGACCGCGTTGAGCGGATCATTCGTCGAGAGACGCTCCTGCCAATCGGCACGGAGCGCACGGAGGCGCTCGAGCGCCTCGTTCGATCGACCGTCGCGTATGAGAAACTCACAGATTCCGATGCGTGTCAGGAGTTGAGCGACCGAGTCGGACTGTCCGAGCTCCCGTGCCCGCGCCTCCATCTTCTCGAGCGTTGCGAGGCGCTCCTTGAGCAACTGCGGCCTGCCGCTGGCCTCGAGGAGCGCATAGTCCGAGACCATCCGGAGCAAGTTGAGCATGGGCAGGTACTGCTCACCCTGTCCGCTTGCGGAGCGGGAGAACATCGAGTTTGCGAACAACAGGATCTGGGCCCGGCCCGCGCTGTGCAGACGCTCGATCTCGGCCTGTGAGCGTTGATTCACCTGCCACAGGAGGTCCGCCTCCTTCCGGGCCTCCATCGCGATCCGATCGGCCTCGAACTTGGCGTTGAGCCTGATCGATTCGGCCCGGGCTTCGGCGCGGATGTTCTGCCAGGCAAACGCCGCGGCGATGACACCGCTCGCGAGCAGCATCGAAGCCGCCGCGGCGGTCGCGGCTCCGGGACGTCGCCGTACCCAGAGCCTGACGCGATGGTGCAGCGGGGGGTTCTGCCACGCAATCGGCAACTTGCTCTGCCAGCGCTCGAGATCACCCACGAAGTCCGAAACCGAGCGATACCGCTCGGCGGTCCTGACAGCGACGGCGCGGCGGATGATCAGGTTCAGCGCGTTCTCGCCGACACTCGCCGCCCACGGTCGTGCGGCCGCCAGATTGGCGCGGGCCTCATCGGCGTCGCGACCGTTGACCGGCTGGCCCGTGAGGAGATAGGTTAGCAGTCCGCCGAGTCCGTACACATCGGCCTGCGGAGAGATCGCATCGATGTCGCCTCGGAACTGCTCCGGAGACATGTACCCGAGGTTGCCCCGACTCGGCTCGCCGGAGTCGCCCTGCGACAACGCGGCGAGATCGAAGTCGATCAGGACGGGCCTTCCGTCGGTGCCCACGCGAACATTGTCGGGCTTGAGGTCGCAGTGAACGATTCCCCTTGCGTGCGCGGCCTCGATGATCCGCCCCAGGCGAGCGACAAACCGGACGGTAAGAGAGCGCTCCCACGGGACCGGGATGGTGTCCAGGCCCTGGCCCTCGATCAGCTCCAGCACGATGTACGCGTGACCGAGATCGGTGATCCCTCGGTCCAGGACGGCGGGAACATCCGGATGCTCGATCTGGCGACTGAGCTCGGCCTCCCGCCCGCCGGGTTCGCGGCTGATCTTGACGACGACGCGCGCTTTGTAGGTCGGTGTTGAGAGCCGGGTATCGTGGGCGATGTAGACCCAGCTTCGAGGTCCGACCGCGACGAGGTCATGGAGTTGCCACCGCCCCTGGGTGTCGACCGGGCCCGGGCAGTCATAAGGGACCTCGCTGTTGAGCCATGCGATGTCCGCCTGCGTGCTCAGCCAGCGGGATTCAAAGCCTCTCATCGAATTCCCCTCCGCGCAGTCGAGCCTCGAGGATCTTCCGGAGCGCCGACCATCGCTGCCGCGCGGCTTCCGGGGTGATCCGCAGCAATTGGGCGATGATCGGGAAGCTCAGGCCCTTCCAGCGAAGGAGAAAGAGCTGACGCGATGCGGTGTCTTCAATGCCCAGCGCGATGCGGCAGAGGAGCATCGTCGCCTCCTCATCATCATGAAGCCGGACAAGGCGCTCATGCAGCAGTCGGGCGTACTCCCCGTCCTCGCCGAGATGGGTGGCCAGGCGCTCCATGGAACGCGTTCGGGAAATGGCCTGATTGCTGGCGATGGTGACGGCAAAGGCGACGACCTGATCATCGGTCATCCCGGTCAGCCGCCCCTCCAGGGCGAGCCGGTCGATTCGTCGCAGCACTGAGGATGCGACATCGGCCCCGTCATGGACGCTTCGAGTCCGGTTGGTGAGTTTGCGCTGAGCCACCCTTTCGAGAACCGGGAGATGGTTCATGAGAAGATGGGCGAGATGCTCGCGTCGGTCCGAATGCAACCCGAACGCGGGTCGCGAGTGCTCAGATTTTTCGTCGCCGCTGCTCACACTCGGACACTCCGGAGCGTCTCTGAACGGGGAAGAGGATATGTGAGCGCGGTGCTCATAAGAAAGGACGAAGATGCCCACGTGGGAACAGGAACTCTGGGACCTGATTTGCCGTCTGTACAAGTTCTACAACGGCGACTGCGCGGATCTGCCACCCAAGCCGATTGCGCACGACTTGGTGGCGTTCATGACGGGGGTGTTCAATGCCATGGGGCCACCCGACGTCAGTAACCCGGTGGACGCGGCACGATTACTCCTGCTCCTGGATGCGATCGACAATCACCTCAAGAGCCCGGACAACAACCTCGATCCGACCACGAATCAGAACCTGATCAATCTCGTTGCGGCGATCCGCAACGCGATCAAGCCGTGAGCCCATGGACAGATTCTCGTCGAATGACCGCGACCATGCCGCGGGGATGAGGCACGACTGGCACAGTGCCGGTGCGGATTCCCACGAGTGGCGACACGGCTCGGGGCCGGACCGGGCCGCGCCGGACGCGGCGGGTCGAGAATCCTGGGACCTCGGGGCCGTCGCCGCGGTCGCGTCGGCGATGGTGAAGTTGTTGCCGGGCGGCGAGCCCGATGCGCGGCACTGGATGACGCTCGCCGCGTCGTGCATACGCGACCTGATGCTCGAGTGTGTGCCGGCAGTCAGGCCGGCGGTTGGGGTGAGTGTGTGGCACATCGAGGCCGCGATGGCGACCAGCCCGCCGGGTTCCACGTGGAACCCGCTCGCCTCGGCCGTATGCGGCTACGCCAGTGGCCCCATCGCGACTCGTATCGGCGAAGATCTGGCCCGAGGCGGCGCGAGCGATGACCTTCCTCGCGGCTGGCGGCCGCGCAACGGATCACCGCGCAGCGGGGCATGGCTGCTCGAGGACATCATGAGCCCCGCGGAGTTCGCGCTCACGCCGTACGCGGCGTTCCGACGTGAAGCAAGACTCGGGCCCTTCTGCAGGCTGTGTACTCCGGAGACCAGCGAACGCGCGGGGCGCTGGATGATCGTGCAGGTGGACCTTCCCGAGGTCTTCGGTCCTGATCGCGCCGGGTCGGGCTCCGGTGTCCCTTCAGCCGACGCCGCCGCGACGATGGAACGCGTGCGGATGCTGCTCAAGGCCATAGGCCCATCGATCGCACGGGCCTATGCGCAGCAGGTTGGCAGGCCCATGGCCAGGCGAAACGCGATGCTGGCTCGGGCATCGACTTCACAACAGCGAATCTTCGAACTCATGATCGAGGGGCTCAAAGAACGCGCGATCGCTCAGAGGATTCACCGAAGCGTCCATACGGTGCATGACCACATCAAGTCGATCTACGCCGCGATGGGCGTGAACTCGCGCTTCGAACTGCTTCAACTCTGGCACGGCGTGCTTCCCCATCAACATCCGGCCCACATGCTGTCGGGGGACGCAAACCCGGAAGTGAAGATCCACACGTGGGTGACCGCGGCCGACGAGCGGGCTCGGCAGGTGTCGCTCCGCCCACCGTCCATCCGCACAACGCCGGCTTGAAGCGCACAGGAAGTGCCGCGGTCAGGAGTATCGCATCGCCGGCGGGTGATGCAGGCGATCGAGGTGGCGATCGAGATTCACGATGAGGTACCTCAACGCGTCCGCGGCGTGGTCGCTGCCGTCTTTCAGCGGCTCGGCCGCGTCCGGGCGGCCGCCGGGCCAGCGATAGTTCGAGAGCGCGCGTGTGAGCTGCGAGCATCGCGGGTGAATGAAGAGCGACGGACCGGGATCGGTCGAAGCAGACGCGTGCGTGGCGATCTCCTGCTGATCGCCGCGAGCGGCGCTCGCGTCGCGGGAGTTGCGCAGCGCCGCCGCGCGAATGGCACGCGAGAGCGAGGCCCGCGGCGGTCGTCGCGTGTCGGCTCGCGGCTCCAATCGGCGTCGCACGAGTTCGAGGCCGCGTGCGAGTGGAAAGCGCGCGGCACGAACCGTCCATCCCGCGCGGCGCAGGAGCGAGATCGGGCTGATCGGACCGGCGGTGGTCCGCTGATGCCCCGCGGGATCGACACCGATCCAGGCCGCCGCGGCAGGCCCGGAGGGGCCCCAGCCCGCGGCGCGGAGATCGTCGATGATCTGCTCCATGGCGGTGCGCTCCCACGATCGCTCGTCGACGATGTGCAGCGTGCCGTCAGGGCTGAGCGTCGCGAGGATGGCGAATGTTGGGTTTCGCCAGCCAAAGTCCATGGCGCACACGCGCACGATGTGCTCCGCGGCCTGCGGACCGACCGGGCCGGGCAGCACCTGCTCCGGCGCGAGCGGATGGGCCGGCGGAGGTGGCTGCACCGAAGGTGTCTCGGTCGGCGATGGTGGCGGTGCCGCACCTTCGGACGCGGTCGGCACCGCATCGGTGCGATGAAGGTGGACCGCCGGGTCGAACTCCGGAAACACCGCGTCGGTGCGGTTCGCACGTCTGCAGAGCATCTCGGTGCTCCAGGTCGCGAGCGACACGCGCGACCGCTGAGCGAGTGCATCATCGATGCGGAGATGTCCCGCGTCGGCCGGGGCGCGGAGCTTGGCTCGACCGGCGCACTCGGGCAGAAGCGCGCAGGCATCGCACGAGCGCTCGGGCGGGCAGTGCTCGAGCACGTCGAGTACGGACCAGCGGAAGAGCGCGCGCGTCGCGGGCGGGTGCGCATCGGTGTCGGGGCGGCCCGGGATCGGCGTGCTATCGGCGACGATGCTCGACATCAGACCGCCGGGGATGTGCAGCGTCCTGAGTGCCTCGACCGAGCCGCGGACGCGCGGGCCCCACGGTCCGGCGACATCGAGCGAGCGGGTGGTCAGTTGCACGGCCTCCCAGACCGCCGGATGGAACAGGTCGACCTCATCGCAGCGGAGTTTCTGGACGCGTGAACCGCGGACGCTGGTCTGGCTCGCCGCGAGAACCTCGACCCGCGAGCCGCTGATGAGTGCCAGTCGGCGATCGGTGATTCGTCCGGCGACCAGCGGCTCGAGCGCAGGAATGCGGAAGAACGCGCGGAGGTGGTGGTGCATGCGTGCGGCCTGTTCCAGCGAGCCGGCGAGGATGCGGACCTCGATACCGGGCTTGAAGATCAGGTCGAGCGCGGTGGCCAGTGCGCCGAGAAACGTCTTGCCCCCGCCGCGAGAGGCCCAGACGACGGCGTCGCTGGGCGCGCGGCGAAACTCGATCGGCGTATCGAGCGAGTCGATCGTCGCGGGCGGCGCGTCTGATGGCGGAAGGCCCTCGAAGAACGCCCACGCGATGTAGTCCATCGGCGCGGCACTCGCGGCAGCAGATGGCCCGCTTGCGCGATCGATCGCCGCACCGCTCGACGCGGCGGGCAGCGCGGCCATCGGCACACGCGCCAGACGCACGGCCCATGTCCGCTCGATGAACGCGTGCAACGCGTCGATGTTCGCGGGCGCGGCGGAGACATCACCGTCGACACGCACGGCCGACGCGGCGGACCTGGCAGCGGAAGTGCACGGGGGTGCGGCCGATGACGTGGGCGGTGCTTGCGGAGAACGCCGCGAGGCGGAGTTGCGTCGCGTTCCCGCGGCGCGCGTGGGGCGTGAAGCACGCGACGTGCGGGCAGGGCGACGGGTGCGGCGGGAGGTATGGCGCGTGGGTCTGCGTGAGGGCATTGGGGTGCTCCGGGAGCGGGGCTGGGTGCTGATCGGTCCAATCAGCGGATCAGGTGTGCGCTAGCGCGGCGGCATCACGGGCGAAGGTGTGGACGAACGCGACTTTGCGGTGCGAGATACTCCGTGCGGCGAGTACCGCGAGGCGCTCGGTCGAGGCGTGGCGCTGGGCGCGCGTCGCGCGTGAGGCGTCGGCCCACGTGCGCAGCGAGCGACCCAGTGCCGGGCGTGCACGTGCACGCCGCGCGACGCGGGGCGCATCGCAGAGGTCGACCGGATCCAGGCCATGATCGCGCAGCGCTCGGCGCAGGGCCTGATCACGCGACGAGGGACTGATGGCGATCGGCGTCATGCCGGCGCGAGCGAAGAAGGGGCAGAGATTGCCCATGCTCGCGATGGCCTCGGTCCTGGGCGTGAGCGGATCGCGGAGATAGTGCGCCACGAGCGCGACGGCGACACCAATGCCGCGGGCGCGAGGGTCCACGATGACGCGCGAGATGCAGCGCAGGTCACGGTTGAGCGTGCGTGCACGCTCGGCGGGCGTGCCGACATCGAAGACACCGGGCCACGCGCCAGATCGCCACGAGCCGGACAGTGTCGGCATCGACACGACCAGAACGCCGATGGGCGTTTCGCGCTCCGCGCCCGCCGATGCGTCGATCGTGGCGACGAGCACGCGGGCGATCGTCGCGGGCGGGCCCGAGCGGTAGTGCAGGTGCGCCAGAGCGAGGTAGTCCGCGCGTGTGCCGATGGAGATGGTGATGTTCAAGGATTGATCTCCGCTGCAACCTGCTGCGGCTCAGCCGAGATGAGACCCGCGTGCGAGAGCATGCGAACGTGCAGGTGCGCCGCGGCCAGGTCGCGACGCAGGGCCGGGACAAGTTCATCGCGGGCGCTCGCGACGATGATGCGCACACCTGATCGCCGCGCCCATCGGCTGAGGCTGATCGTCAGCAATCGCGCGGTGAGCAGGTCGAGGGTGCTGGCGTACTCGTCGATGATGAGCGTCGGCGGCGGGAGCGGCGACGGTTGCGAGTCGATCGGCCGTGCCGCGTGACGGGCGGGCGGACTCGGAGCCAGGCGGAGCATCGCGCGAGCGACCAGCAGGCGGGCGTGCTGCCCGTCGCTCAGGTCGCGGGCTCGCACGGGCAGCAACGCGGCGTCGGCAAGGCCCGCGCGGGCGAGCTGCGCGAGCCAGCGATCGAGCCGCTCGCTGCTGGCGCACGCGAGCGGTCGGCGGTCGCGCGACGGACGGAGCATGTGCACGATCGCGACGCGATGTCGACGCGCCCGCAGCCGTGCGTGCAACGCGCGGAGCGCTCGGCTCTTGCCGACACCGCTTGGGCCGCTGAGCAGCGTGATGACGCCCGGCAGGGCGTGGTCGTCAAGGTCTCGGGCGACTCGATCGGGAAGTGAAGGGCCCGCATCGGCCACCGGGCCTGAGGCCGGATCCGCGCCGGGCGGTGGCGAGCCCAGCGGGTCCCGCGGCGGAAGTTGAATCCCGAGCATCGCCGCGGCCCGCAGCAGGCGACGGGCGATGCGCGTGCTCAGCGCGACGCGCCGTCGCGCCCGGCGGCGCGCTCGATGACCGGGACGGACGCCCGCGTGCGTGCGCGGCGTGACATGTGACGAAGACGTGGGGTGACGAGCGGAGGGGGTGGTCATGCGTGTGCTCTGTGCGGGTGCGTGCGCGTGTGCGCGGGCAGGTCGGGCGGAGGGCCGACGGATCACGACTGAGTCGTTCGATGGGTCAGCGTGATGTCGGCCGCGGCGGGCGGGATTGGCCCGACGGCGGCGATGTGGATGACGGCGTGTCGAGAATCGGGTCGCGGACCTCGGCGGGCTCATCGTCGAAGCGGATCTCCATGTCGCGGCGGATCTGCTCGCGATCGCGCTGCACCCGGCGCTGGTTGAGCAGCAGCAGCACCGCCAGTTGCACCTTGCGTGCGCGGAAGTACGTCACACCCTCGAGATCCGCCGACTCGCGCGCCGAGACGCCGTGAAGGAAGATGCGCGTCGCCAGCCGCGCGACCTCTCGCGGCCACTCATCGCGACGGGAGAGGACCATCGCGAATGTCGGGCTCTTCATGCGCGCCGTCAGGCGAGCCAGACGCCGCCCGGCGATCGCTGGCGACAGCCCCTGCTCGGCGCCGGCGTCCTTGATGTACATGCCGCGCTCGTAGACCGCGAGCACCAACTGGCGGTCGCGGCTGGGCAGGGCCGCGGCACGCTCGACGTACTGATCCGCCAGTTCGCGCCCTTCGGCGTGACGCCTGGCCTGCTGCTGACGGCGGCGGCGACGGGCGAGAAAGTCGCTCGGTTGGTGAACGCGTGCCGCGCGTCGCCGGCGCGAGGCACCGGTGCGAGCGGGCGGCTCGGCGTGCGGCGACGGGTCGATGGCGGGTGGCGCGATCGGAGACACGGAACGATCGGACGACGTGTGGAACATGCTCAGTCACTCCCCGCGCCCGGTCGATGGCCTGCCGACGAGGCGCCGCTGACGGAACGGATGTGGTGGCGATCCGTCGCGCACCGAACTGGCCGCCGCGCACGCTGCGCGGGGCACGAGGGGAGTGTTGCTGCGCGTCCACCTGCTTGCAAGGTGTTTGTTTGGTATTCGCACGAATGGGGCCACAAACGCGCCCGCGAACGATCGCAAGTTTCTGTGCTTCATGGCCTTAGATGGCCGCTGACAGGGCGTTGTCAGTCACACGGGATCGGAGCATGGCCATCGGCCCGGGCTGTGGATGGCGGGTGGATGACGGGGTCTGCGGGGGCCCCGGTCGGGTGATCGCAGCGGCGCGAGGGCGCGACTTCGTCGTCGCCGCGGCGTCTTGAGCGCGCGTGCAAGATGGTCTCACGGTTGCCCATCGCGGCGGGCGGGTGATCTCGGTGCGGAGTTGACTACCATGCGTGCGTCAGAACTCGGCGAGCGATGGGCCGCGTGCCCACCACCTCTTTGTTGCGCTCGGGCCGGGTTGAGCAGTGCGCGCCCAGAGCGCGAAGGAACGGTGCATGAGCCCGACAGCGAGTTGGACAGCCAAGACGACGTACCCGGTGTTGACCCGGCGCATCCCCTGCTGGCCGCACGGCAACCCGAAAGATCGTCACACCGTCTGGCTGGACGAGTATCTGCGTCCGCCGGCGAACACCGGCGCGGGCACGCTGGGCGGGTATGAGTCGCTGCGCAAGACGATCACGACGATGACGCCCGATGAGGTCGTCGAGCATGTCAAGAAGGCGGTGCTGCGCGGGCGCGGCGGTGCGGGCTTCCCGGCGGGCATGAAGTGGTCGTTCCTGCCCAAGCCCGACGCGAACGGCGACGGCGGGCAGCGATACCTGGCGATCAACGCCGACGAGAGCGAGCCGGCGTCGTTCAAGGACCGGCTGCTGATGGACTTCGATCCGCACAGCGTGCTGGAGGGCATCGCGATCGCCTGCTACGCGTGCCGCATTCAGACCGCGTACTTCTACATCCGCGGCGAGTATCACCACCAGGCCAAGGTGATGGAGAAGGCCATCCGCGAGTGCTACGAGCGCGGGATCTTCGGCAAGCAGGGCCTGCTACAGGGCACGCGCACGAAGAATCGCGATCAGGCGTGGGGGCTGGATGTGCACCTGCACCGCGGCGCGGGCGCGTACATCTGCGGCGAAGAGACGGGCCTGCTCGAGTCCATCGAGGGCAAGCGCGGCTGGCCCCGCAACAAGCCGCCGTTCCCGGCGATCAAGGGCCTCTTTGCGCGTCCGACGATCATCAACAACGTCGAGACGCTCGCGCACGTGCCGAGCATCATGGAGATGGGCTGGGAGTGGTTCAGCAAGCAGGGCTGCGACTCGACGTTTGCCGGCGCGCCGGCGAGCTGGGGCACGAAGCTCATGGGCGTGAGCGGGCACGTGAACCGCCCGGGCGTGTACGAGTGCGACCTGGGCATTCCGCTGCGCGTGCTGATCGAGAGCAAGGACTACTGCAACGGGATGCGCAACGGCAAGAAGTTCAAGGGCGCGATCGCCGGCGGGATCAGCATGGGGGTGCTCGGGCCGGACCAGATGGACGCGGAGATGGACTTCGACATCGGTCGCAAGTACAACGTTCTGGGCCTCGGCACGGCATGCCCGACGGTGTTCGACGAGGACACGGATATGGTGGCCGTTGCGCGGAACATCGCGCGGTTCTACAAGCACGAGAGCTGCGGACAGTGCACGCCGTGCCGCGAGGGCAGCGGTTGGCTGTACCAGTTGCTGACGCGGATCGAGAGCGGCGCGGCCAAGACGAAGGACCTTGACCTTGCGCTGGAGATCGCCACGAGCATGGGCACGATGCCCGGCACGACGATCTGCGGCCTGGCGGACGGGAACAACTGGGCCGTGCGGACGATCATGAACAAGTACCCGCAGGAGTTCGAGGCGCGGGTGAAGCGGACGTTTGTTCCGGTGGGCATCAGCGTGGGGGCGGGGGCGAAGTGAGGGGGCGACGGGGGCCGTTGGCGTTCTGTCCGTCGCGCCTCAGTCGGAGCGTGGCAGGAGTCAATGCGACTCTCGCATACTCCGAGAGGCCCTCAACATCGTCGTCCGCCAAGACCATCACTTCTTATACGGACGGCCCGAGTCCGACAGACCTCTTTCTGGACACTTCCTCCGCCCGCGCGGAGGGCTCTCTATGGCGAACCTTCTGACCGCGCGTGACATCGGCAAGCACTTCGGGCCGCGGACGCTGTTTACCGGCGTCTCGATGAGCGTGGAGGATCGCGAGCGTGTGGCGCTGATCGGGCCGAACGGCGCGGGCAAGAGCACGCTGCTGAAGATGCTCGCAGGGCTGGAGCACTTTGACGAGGGGACGATCACGCCGCGGAAGGGGCTGCGGAGCGCGTATGTCGCGCAGAGCGATGAGTTTCCCGCGGGCTCGACGCTGCTGTCGGCGGTGCTGGACGCGGTGCGTGCCGCGCCGCCGGCGCACATGCACGATGAGCACGAGTTCGAGATGGCGGCGGAGATGGCGCTGTACCGGGTCGGGTTCGACGATCTGTCCAAGCCGACATCGGTGCTGTCGGGCGGGCAGCGCAAGCGGCTGAGCATCTGCCGGGCGCTCGCGCGGGAGCCGGATCTTCTCATGCTCGACGAGCCGACGAACCACCTGGACGTCGAGGGGATCGAGTGGCTGGAGGACACGCTCAAGTCTGGCGAGTTCGCCAGCATCGTGATCACGCACGATCGGCTGTTCCTGGAATCGTGCGCATCGCGGATCATCGAGCTGTCCGGCGCGTATCCCGAAGGAACATTCAGCGTGCAGGGTGGGCTGGAGGAGTTCCTCTTCCGCAAGGATGAGTTCCTTCAGGGCCAGCAGCGTCAGCAGCAGGCCCTTGCGGGGCAGGTCAAGGATGATCTGCGTTGGCTGGCGCGCGGGGCCAAGGCCCGACGGACCAAGAGCAAAAGCCGGATCGACGCATCTCTCGCTCGCATTGATGAACTGGCCGCACTGAAACTGCGCAACGCCCCGCCGAAGGCCGCGGCGATCGACTTTGCCAGTACCGATCGGCGGACGCAGAAGCTGCTCGTGGCCCGCGGCGTGAGCAAGGCGCTGGGCGGTCGCACGCTCTTTCGCGATGTCGATGTCATTCTCTCGCCGGGCACCAAGCTTGGGCTCATGGGCCCGAACGGCAGCGGCAAGAGCACGCTGATCAAGGTCCTGACCGGCGAGCTCGAGAGCGACCCGCCGAGCGAGGAAGCGATCGCCGAGGCCAAGTCCATCGAGCACGAGCTGCCGCGGAGCGCGCCGAAACTCGGCACCGTTCAGCGTGCCGACAAGCTGCGTGTCGTGGTCTTCAGCCAGCACCGGACGGAACTGGATCCGGAGATGACCCTCGGCGAGACGATCTCGCCGACGGACAGCGTGATCTATCGGGATCGCCAGATTCACGTCGCGACGTACGCCGCGATGTTCCTGTTCTCCAAGGACCAGCTGCGCAGCCCCATCGCGACGCTCAGCGGCGGCGAGCGTGCGCGTGTGCACCTGGCGCTGCTCATGCTCGCGCCGGCGGACGTGCTGGTGCTCGACGAGCCGACGAACGATCTGGACATTCCCACGCTGGAGGTGCTCGAGGAGAGCCTCGAGGAGTTCCCCGGCGCGGTGCTGCTGGTCACGCACGATCGCGCGATGCTCGAGCGACTGGCCAACCGTGTGCTGGTGCTCGATGGCGAGGGCGGCGCGCACTATTACGCCGACTACCTGCAGTACGTCAGCGTGCAGGCGCGGCTCCGCCAGCTCGCCAAGACCAAGCCCGCCGCGGCCGCCGCGCAGACACAGACCACACAGACCCCGCAGCCCGCGGGCGGATCGGCCGGTTCGCCCAAGCCCGCCGCGGCGGCCGCGAAGAAGAAACTCTCGTTCAAGGAGCAGAAGGAGCTCGACGGGATGGAGGCGAACATCGCCAAAGCCGAGGGGGAGGTGCAGCGGCTCGAGAAGGCGATGAACGATCCCGCGGTGCTGGCGGATCGGCGGAAGCTCGACGAGGCTTGCAAGGCGATGACCGCGGCACAGGGCGAGGTCGCCCGGCTGTACGCACGCTGGCAGGAGCTCGAGGGCTGAAACGCTCGTGAACGTGGTGCGAACCGGTCGCCAAAGAAAGCGGCCGACCCGTTGGAGTCGGCCGCTTCGAACTTTGTGCCCATGCTGTCACGTCGGTGGAGAGGCCGACGCTTGGAGAGATCGAGCGTCCTGCGGTCCTTGGAGAGAGGAGACGCGGGACGAGGGACGAGCGGATCAGGCCCGACGGCGGCGTGCCGCCAGCACGCCCGCGCCCATCAGCAGGCTCGCCGCGGCGGGGGTCGGGATGACCTCGACGCGCCAGTTGTCGATGCCGGCATCGGTGTTCACGTTCTGGTTCGCCGAGTTGCCGCGCCAGAAGCCGAACTGCATGATCGTCCCGGCGATGGTGAAGTCCGGGTTACTAAAGGGCAGGAAGCTGCCCGTGTTGTCAAGTTCGTACATGTCCGACGCGGTGATGACGGTGCTCTGCGCGGTCCAGGTGCTGAACGCGGGCAGGGGCATCACGAAGATCGGCAGTCGCTGAACGTACGTCCGCCCGCCCTGGATGATCGCCAGGCCGCCGCCCTGCACGTTGCCGGGCCCTGAGAAGGCGATCGAGTCCTCGCTGTAGTTGATGCTGCTGATCGCGCCCTGGCTGCTGGGGGTGTAGAACGAGTTGGCGTTCATGTGCACACCGGTGACAAAGCCGTTGCCCGCGCTGGACACGACCAGATTGTTCCGGATGCGTCGATACTCCAGCGGGTTGCCGCCGGCGGGAATCTGGTTGGCCTGCACCGTGCTGCCCGCGCCCGACGCGTTGGTGGAGACCGTCAGCGACCAGTCGGCGGGGTTGAACACGCCGTCGAAGAACACCGCGGCGCTGGCGGTTCCGGAAAGGGCGGCCAGAGCAAGGGTGGCGGACGCGAGACGGACGATGGTGCTGCGAGCGGTCATTTCTCTTCTCCTCGAAAGGGGTTGTTCGTTGGCGTGCCTCACGCCGACACCATGGATGCACGCGACGCAGCGGCGTCTTTCACCATCAACAAAAAAATTCTCATCGCCTCAGGAAACCACTACGATTCCGCGTGATCCATCTGGACAACAACGCCACGACGCGGCCCTCGCCCGCGGTCATCGACGCGATGACGCACGCCCTTTCGCACGCCTGGCACAACCCCTCCAGCGTTCACCGAGCCGGGCAGGAGGCGCGGCGCGTGGTCGAACTGGCCCGCGCCCAGGTCGCGGCACTGGTGAACGTCCGCCCGCGATGCGTCACTTTTGTCTCCGGCGGGACCGAGTCCATCGACCTATCGATCCGCGGCGTGCTGTCGCGCGTGCGTGATCCGGAGCGGCCGCCGCGGGTCATCACCAGCGCGATCGAGCACTCGGCCGTGCGCGAACTGCTGACCGACCTGCGCGACCGGGGCGAGATCGAACTCGTCCACATGCCGATGGATGCGCAAGGCGTCATCGACGCCGCGCAGGCCGCACGCGATCTCCGCGGCACACCCGCGGCACTGATGAGCGTGCAATGGGCGAACAACGAAACCGGCGCGATTCAACCCGTCGCGGCGCTGACGACACTCGCCCGCGAACTGGGCGCGGCGATGCACGTCGATGCGACGCAGTGGATCGGCAAAGAGCCCACGGACCTCTCTCTGATGGATCCCTCGTCGCCGAGCCAGACCGGTGGCACACCGGGCGGCGCGATGCTCGACTCGGATCTGGTCACGTTCTCGCCGCACAAGTTCCACGGCCCGAAAGGCGTCGGCGTGCTGGTGACACGCACGGGATTCCGTCTGCGCCCGATGCTCCACGGCGTGCAGGAACAGGGCCGCCGCGGCGGCACGGAGAACGTTCCCGGCATCGTCGGAGCGGGCGTCGCCGCGAGCGAGGCGCTCGCGTGGCTCGCCGACGCTGGCGTCCGCGAGAGGCTCGCCTCACTGCGCGATCGGCTCGAGACGGCGGTGCTCGCGCGGGTGCCCGGCTCGCGGATCAACGGCCCGACCGCGCGCGACGCGCGGCTATGGAACACCACGAACATCGCGTTCCCGCGGCTTGAGGCCGAGGCGCTGCTGCTGGCCATGAGCGAGCGCGGTCTTGCGGCCAGCGCGGGCGCCGCGTGCTCATCAGGGTCGCTCGATCCATCGCCGGTGCTCCTGGCCATGGGCGTGCCGCCGGAGTTGGCCCACGGCTCGGTGCGATTCTCGCTCTCGCGACACACCACGAGCTTCGACATCGACCGCGCGATCGAGATCATCGTCGCCAGTGTCTCACGGCTATCGGGCTCAACGCTGCTCGGACCATCGCACGCGCAGTGATGTCGCCGTTCGCTAGGCCTGCATCGGGCCGCGGCCGCACTCGGGGCACAGCGCCGAGGGCTCCAGCCCCGCGCGGCTGTAGCCGCAATGCGGACACTGGCCGCGACCGGGTCGACGCAGCACAAGCGTGCCGATCACGACCAGCATGCCACCCAGTCCCGTCGGCAGCAAAGACAAGCCGGTCAGATGCGTGCTCTGAACGTACTGCGGCGAATGGGGCGAGCCCGCGATCACGATCCACCCTTTGGTCGCATCCCGCCGAACAACATGAACGCCCTCTGCGGGCCTGCTCGGTGGCCAGAGCAGCGCCTCGGACCAGCCGGCGTCGAGCAGACCCCGCAGCCTACCCGCGCCATCGCTGTACACCACGCCGACGAATCGGCTGATCTGAACAAGAACGATCGGCACGATCCCGAGGATCGCCACCAGCAGCCCAAGGAGCACAAGCCGACGGGCCGCCCGCCGGGACATGCCCGGGATCGATCGGCTTACGGCGTGCGCGGCCTGTGCGTTCGGCTCGTTCGGCGATGGCGATGCTGGAGTCGGCGGTCCGCTCATGCTCGGCGAGTCTAACACGGATCCGCGCTCGGTTCGCATCGGTGCTACGCTCTTCCTCGTACGCTCTACGCACGCAGACAAATCCCGCCTGTGTTGAACACGGAGGCTTGCATCGCATGACCGCCAGCGCCCCCACTCTGCCCGGACCGATGGACCCGACGACCCTGCCGCGAACGCTCGCGGCCTTGCGCGCCTCGGGCTGGCGCTCGCGATCGGTCAAGGCCGAACTGCGCGACAACATGACGCGAGCGCTGCGCGCGGGCGCGGAGCTTTTCCCGGGGATGGTGGGCTACGAGAACACGGTGCTGCCCGAGGTGGTCAACGCGGTGCTCGCCGGGAGCGACATGCTCTTTCTGGGCGAGAAGGGTCAGGGCAAGAGCAAACTCATGCGGCTGCTGCCGCGGTTCCTCGATGAGTACGTGCCGTACCTCGACATCGCGGGGTGCCCCGTTCACGAGGATCCGGAGAAGCCGATCACGCGTGCGGGGCGCGAGTTGCTCGCCAAGACACCGGCCGACGGCGTGCCGATCGCGTGGTGGCACAGGAGCGAGCGGTACGCCGAGCGCCTCGCCCCCGGCACGAAGTTCGCCGACATTATCGGCGAGCTCGACCCCGCGCGCCTCGCCTCGGGCACGAGCATGGGCAGCGAGGATGCGCTGCACCTGGGCCTGATCCCGCGCACGCACCGCGGCATCTTCGCGATGAACGAACTGCCCGACCTCGATGATCTCGTTCAGGTCGGCCTGTTCAACATCCTCGAAGAGCGCGACGTGCAGATCCGCGGCTACCCGATCAAGTTCGACCTGGACATCGTCATCCTCTTCAGCGCCAACCCCAGCACGTACAACCGCTCGGGCAAGGTCATCCCGCAGCTCAAGGACCGCATCGGCGCGACGATCCAGACCCATTACCCGCTCGACCGCGACACCGGCATCGAGGTCATGGAGCGCGAGGCCCTCGCGCCCGACACGTCGCACAGCGATGCGCGGCTGAGCCTCGGCGGCGAGTTCCCGGTCCTGGTCCCGCGCTTCATGAAGGAAGTGGTCGAGCAGATGAGCATCTGCGCCCGCAAGAGCAAGTACGTTGATCAGCAGTCGGGCGTGAGCGCCCGCTTCAGCATCGCCAACTACCGCACCATGATCGCCAACGCCCGCCGACGCGCGATCTCGCTCGGCGAGTCGCCCAGCGTCCCGCGCATCAGCGACCTGGCGCACATCCAGGCCTCCGGCAGCGGCAAGCTCGAACTCGACCTCATGGGCACGCACCAGATGAGCGAGAGGCAGGTCTTGGAGGCCATCCTCGCCGAGAGTGTCCGCGTCGTCTTCGAGGAGTACGTCAAGGAACACGGCCTGAACGAGATCGCCGAGATCTTCTCCAAGGGCGTCAAGATCGAAGTCGGCGACATGCTCCCGTCGTCGCAGTACGCCGAGCGCGTCAAGCGCGTCCCGCCAATCTGGGACAAGGCCTTCGAGGTCAACGCCAGCCAGGACATCCAGGTGCGCGCCAGTTGCGTCGAGTTCGTTCTCGCCGGACTCTGGGCCATGGACAAGGTCTCCCGCAGCAGCCGCTTCGGCAGGGTGGAATATGAAACCTGACCCCGCACCCGCCGACGACCGGCAACCCGCAGCCAACCGCGCCAACCCCGCCGATCGCCCGGCACCGCGCACCCCCGGCGGCATCGTGCACACCTATCAGCGCTTCGATCCCTCGTCCTTCCCATCCCCCACCGCCCCGCCGCCGGATATGGCCAGCGCCGCGATGGAGCACATGCTGCGCTTCGGCAACACGCGCCGCCTGACCCCCGAAGAACTCGCCAACGCCGTGCGGCTGGATCCGTCGCAGGTCGCGGGCCTGGGCCCGAGTCTCGACTCGCTCATCGACATGCTCGAGGAGCGCAAGCGCAAGATCCTGGAGACCTACGAAACCCAGGGCGTGCTCCGTGACAGCGCCAAGGCCGTCGATCGCCAGGCGCGCAAGGTCGATCTGCCGGACAAACTCCGCAAGGACTTCAAGCGGGCCGTTGAGGGCGACCAGCTCCGCGATCTGGAGACCATCTGGTACAAGGCCGGCGGCGAGAACAACCCCGGCGCCCTGGAGCTGCTGCGCCTCATGGAGCGCATGGGCGAGAAGTACCAGGTCGAGGATCTCGCCGCCCGCTACACCTTCACGGGCCGCACGCCCCTGGACGTGGATCAGGCGATCGCCATCCGCGAGGAACTTATCGCGATCGACAAACTCCTCGAGCAACTGCGCGAGGCGCTCAAGAACGCCCAGGTGGCGATCATCGACCTTGATGAACTCTCCCGCTTCGCAGATGAGTCGCAGGTCGAGCAACTGCGGCAACTCGCCGAGCAGATCCAGCAGATGCTCGAAGCCGAAGCCGCGCGTCAGGGGCTCGAGCGCTCCGCTCAGGGCTACGAGCTCTCGCCGCAGGCCATGCGCACGTTTCAGGGCAAGGTGCTGCGCGAGATCTTCAGTTCGCTCCAGGCCGCGCGCTCGGGCCGCCACACCGGCACGATCATCGGCGACGGCGCGGTCGAACTGCCGAGCACGCGCGCGTACGAGTTCGGCGACTCGGCCGCGAACATGGACATCCCGCAGACGATGATCAACGCGATGGTTCGCGGGGCGCGCGAGGGCGGCGCCCCGACCGCCGGTCCGCGCCCCGTCCGACTCCGCACCGATGACATCGAGGTCCACCGCACCCGCAACAACCCGCGCTGCGCCACGTGCGTGCTCATGGACATGTCCGGCTCGATGCGGTACGACGGGCAGTACATCAACGTCAAGCGCATGGCGCTGGGCCTGGATGCCCTGATCCGACGCGAGTATCCGGGCGATCATCTCAGTTTCGTCGAGGTCTTCTCGCTGGCCAAGGTCCGCGCGATCGCCGATGTGCCGACGCTCATGCCAAAGCCCGTGACGATTCACTCGCCGACGGTGCGCCTCCGCGCCGATCTGAGCGACCCGAACGTCAGCGAGTCGCTCATCCCGCCGCACTTTACGAACATCCAGCACGCACTGCTGCTGGCCCGCCGCCTCCTTGCGCCGCAGGACACGCCCAACAAGCAGATCGTCCTGATCACCGACGGCCTCCCGACCGCGCACATGGACGGCTCGATGCTCTACCTGCTCTATCCCCCCGACCCGCTGACCGAAGAAGCCACCATGCGCGAGGCTCTGGCCGCCAAACGCGACGGCATCACCATCAACATCTTCCTGCTGCCCAGTTGGAACCAGTCCAGCGAGGACATCGGCTTCGCTCACCGCATCGCCGAGAGCACGGGCGGTCGCGTCTTCTTCACCGGCGGCACCGATCTGGACCGTTTCGTCCTCTGGGACTACGTCAACAACCGCCGGAGCATTCTGGGCTGACCGGAGCCCCCGAAGCGGATCTGCCCGCCACCCGCGGCCGCCGCGCCGCATCGGCGCATCCCGGCTACGCTCCGCTGTGATCGCCGACCCCGCCCAGCGCTGGTGTGCCGAATGCTGACGTTCGCCGTCTTCGACAAGTCGGGCCCCGCCATCGCGTTCCCCCTGCGCCATGCGCACTGTCTGATCAACGACGGCGTCACCGTTTCGGCCGACATCGAGCTCGAACGCGGCTCGATCTGCGTCGAGAAGTCCGTCGATGGCTCCGCTGGCCTCGGCCTGAGCTTCCCCACCGAGTCCGTCGAAGTCTCCCTCGGCGGCACCACCTCGGTCCGCCTCGGCGGCGGGAACATCACCCTTCGCACCTGCATGCTCCCCGAGCGCGAGCGCCCCTACCTGCTCTCGCTGGAACTGGCCCGCCACCAGATCATGCTGCTGCTGAACAAACTCGAGGAGTGGTCCCTCTTCGAGCACGCGGCCGATGACCCGGTCCTGCGCCTGGTCGAAAAGGCCCGCGAAGCCTTCACCGCGGCACTGCTGGCAACGCGCTACGACCCGACGATCACCAACGGCTACACCAACGCCGCCGAACGCGCCGCGCGGCGAGCGCTCGACCTTGGCGTCGCCGCGGGCGAGGCGATGGCCATTCTTCAGGCCCGTCTGCAGCACACGCGACGAGTCACGGGCGAACTGGCCCGAATCGCCGCGCACCCGCCGCCCGCGAACGCCCTGACCGACAGCGAGGCCCGACAGAGCAAGTCCATGCTCGCCGGCAGCCCCGGCGTGATCCTGACGGACTTTCCGAAAGTCGGCTGCCGCGTGAACCCGGCGTTCTTCGCGCCGGAACTGGCCAACTCGATCGCCGGCGCGTGCGACTTTGTCTGCCTGCCCATGCGCTGGGTGGAGATGGAGCCGACCGAAGGCAAGTACAGCTTCACGCGTACCGACCGCTGGATCGAGTGGGCCATCATGAAGGCCAAACTCCCCGTGCACGCCGGGCCCGTGCTCGACCTGCACCCATCGTGCGTGCCCGACTGGCTGTACATCTGGGAGCACGATTACGAGACTTTCCGCGATGTGGTCTGCGACTATGTCAAGAATCTCGTCACGCGCTACCGCAAGACCGTGCACACCTGGTGCGTCGCCAGCGGCCTGAACGTCGGCGGCTCGTTCCGTCTGACCTACGAGCAGTGCATGGAGCTGACCAAGCTCTGCTGCGCACTGGTCAAGAAACTCCAGCCTCAGGCCCGCGTCAGCGTCGAACTGGCCATGCCCTTCGGCGAGTACACCGGCATGGCCCGCGGCGCCAAGGCCATTGCGCCCGGCCTTTACGCCGAACTGATCAACCAGGTGCAGGTCGAGTGCGACATCCTCGGTGTCCGCCTGCAGGCCGGTCACGCCGACCCGGGCCGCAGCGCGCGGGATCTGCTGACGATCAGCTCGCTGCTCGACGACTTGGCCTCGTACGACAAGCCGATCTCCATCAGCGTCATGGGCTGCCCCAGTCGCGCCGCGCAGCCCAACGAGACCCCCGCCGACGCGGCACTCGAGCCCGGCCACTGGCGCGCGCCGTGGTCCGAGCAGACCCAGAGCGCCTGGCTCGCCTCCGTCGCCGCGATGGTCGCCGCCAAGCCCTACGTCACGAGCATCTGCTGGCAGGAACTGCTCGACGCCCCCGCGACCAACGGCGGTGAGATGCCCGGCGGCGGGCTCATGGCCACCATGGCCCAGCCCAAGCCCTCGCTGCGGGCGCTGACGGACCTCCGCGCGGCCCTCCGCGACAAGAAGCCCTGCCTGCCCGGACTGGCCTGAACTCACGCCGCGGCTTCGGTCGCGCGCAGCACCTCTTCAACACTCGTGCGGCCGAGCGAGGCCTTCTTCAGCCCGTCCTGGCGCAGCGTCACCATGCCGCGCTCGGCGCACAGCCGGCGCAGCTCCGCCACGTTCGGGTTGCGCGCGATGATGTCTCGCAACTGGTCGTCGACGACGAGCAGTTCGTACAGACCCACACGCCCGGAGTACCCGGTGTTGCGGCATCGGTCGCAGCCTTTGCCCATGAAGATCCTCGTCGCGTCGTAGCCCTGCAGCGCGAGGAACTCCTTCATCTCCTCGCTGGGCTCGCGCTCGGTCTTGCAGTTGGAGCAGATCTTCCGGACCAGCCGCTGTGCCAGCACGCCGTTGACGGCCGCGCCGACCAGGAACGGCTCCATGCCGATGTTCACCAGTCGCGTGATCGAACTCGGCGCATCGTTGGTGTGCAGCGTGCTGAGCACCAGGTGGCCCGTGAGCGCGGCCTGCACGGCGATGAGCGCCGTCTCCTGGTCACGAATCTCACCGAGCATGATCACGTCAGGGTCCTGACGCAGCAGCGCCTTGAGCGCCTTGGCGAAGCTCATGCCGATCTTGTCGTGCGTCTGGCACTGCGTGATGCCATCAAGGTGATACTCGATCGGGTCCTCGACCGTCGAGATGTTCATGCTCGTCTTGTCGAGCGTGCAGAGCGACGAGTACAGGGTCGTGGTCTTGCCCGAGCCGGTCGGCCCGGTCACCAGCACGATGCCGTGCGGCTTGTTGACCTGGTTCTTCCAGTTCTCCATCGTGTTCTCGTCGAACCCGAGGTCCTCGAGCTTCACATTGATGGATCGCGTGTCGAGAATACGCATGACGGCCTTCTCGCCGTACTGCGTCGGCAGAGTGCTCAAGCGAAGGTCCAGCTTCCGACCGCCGACGATGCAGCGGATGCGTCCGTCCTGCGGCAGGCGGCGCTCGGAAATGTCCAGATTGCCCATGATCTTCAACCGCGAAGCGATCGCCGCGGACATGCTCGCCGGCGGCTCCATCATGGAGTACAACTCGCCGTCGATACGGAACCGCACGGTCAGTTTCTTGTCGCTGGGCTCGATGTGGATGTCGCTCGCGCCCTCCTTGACCGCGTTCTGAATCACCAGGTTCACGTACTTGATCACCGGGCTCTCGCCGGCTTCCTTCTCGAGATCGACCTCCTGATCGGCCCGCTTCTCGACCTGAACATCGCTCTCCTGAACCTGCGCGAGGATCTTGCCCACATCCTCCGTCGGCGCGCTGTTCTTATCGCCGACGATCTCCAGCGCGCCGCGCAGCTCGAACCCCGTCACGATCACGATCTTCACCGCGGGCACACCCAGCCGCTGCTTGATCTCATCGAGCAGGAACACGTCGTCCGGACGCACAACGCCAAGCACGACGCGCGCCCCATCCGTGCGCAGCGGCAGCACCATGTGCTTGCGCGCAAAGTCCGCGCCGAGCCTCTGGAGCAACGCCCCGTCGAATCCGCCATCGAGCCCCTTGGCAAGGTCGATCTGCTCGAAGGGCAGGCCCGCGATCGCCGCGACAACCTTCTGCACCTTCGCCTCATCCGCGCCCTGCTCGACGAGCACCGTCGCCAGTCGCCGACCGGGGGACTGCCTGACGACCTGCTGCGCCGCCGTGAGTTGCTGCGCCGTGATCGCCTCCGCGGCCAGCAGCGCCTCGCCGAGATCCTGCCCGCGCGAAACACCGTCGATCTGCTCGGGCTGATAGATCGTCGAGAGCGCCATCGATGATGAACGCCCACCGTTGGCCGCCGGCGCTGCCGGCGCCGCCGCGGTGCCGGGCGGGCCGCTTCGCTCCGCGCTGTCGTCCGTGCGTGCGGGGCTTGCCGCGGCCGATGCGTTCGGCGCTGCCGTCGGTGCCGTCGCCGGAGTTGGTTCCTGAGTTGGTGCCGGTGTCGGGGCGATGATCGTCGGCCCCTCGGCTTCCTCGAATGAGAGCGTGTTCAGACCGAGCGGAATGTGCCGATCGCTCTCGCGACGGCCGCCGGCGGGCGTCGCGCCCTTGGCGTCGCTCCCGACACCGCCATCGCCCTGCGCCGGCTTGGGCTTCTTCGATCCGACTGCCTTGGTCGCATCGGCGCTGCTCGGATCGATGCCCAGTTCGTTCAGAATGTCATCGATGTCAAACTTCGCCACGCGTGCCCCTTGCATTGAAGTCTCGGCCCATGCGCCCGGCACGACACACGCCGGCTTTCCTCCTCCGAGCCACGACCCATCACTCCGACGGTCGCCGCTCCATCATCACAGCGCGCCGACCGGCCCTCGGGGCTCGTTGCGGCCCGACCTGGGCGGCAAACCTCCCGGGCCTGCGCCCGACGGCGCACCGCCGCCAGCGCCCGAGCCGTTCACACCCTGCGCCGGCAGTTCCGGCGGCTGCTCCTTCGGGTCCAGCGGGTGCGGCGTGCCACCGCCCGGTCCGCCACCGCTCGCACCGCCGCGACGCGTGTCGCCGCGCGGAGCGCTCGTGCCCACGCCCATCCGCAGGATGAACTCCTGCCCGTCTGCCGTCAGCGTGACCGTCAGGCCTTCGATCTTCGACACCGTGAAGATGTCATCGACATTCTGCCCGACGCGGTACACGCCCGAGTTGATCCGCGCCAGCGGAACACTGCCGGCCATCACCGAGTGCAGCGTCATCGCGTTGAGAGACTGCTCCAGCTTCGCGCGGCGCTCGGCGATCGCCCGAGCGCGGGCCGCGGCCTGCGCGCGCGCCTGCGTGTCGGCGTCGGTCGTGCCGCCCGCGCTCGCCCCGCCGCCCGCGCCGCTCACCGTCGATGCCACGACGAACGGGTTGACCCGCAGCTGCTCGACCGGTACCTGCTGGCTCGTGCGGCTCGCGGCCAGCTCGGCCAGAAGCAGTTCCTGACGACGCGCGTTCTCTCGCGGCGACTCGGGCACCTCGACATTCAGCTTCGCCTGCGCGGACTTCAGACCCGGCGCGACGCCAAGCTGCCGCATACCAAGCAGCAGCGCGACCGACGCGACCACCACCACGACCAGGATGATGGCCTGCAGGTTCGCGCGTCGCGTCGGAGCGGTGGGCATCAGCCCCTCGAGCCCCGGCAGCGCCGGAGAGCCCGTGCTCTCCGTCGTCGCCAAGGCGTTGATCCCGTTGCCCGAGCCCGGGTTGCTGCCGGCGCCGCTCGTGTCGCTCATGGAGTTGCTCCCGTTCATCGCCCACCCCCGCTCTCACGCCCCGTCGCCCCTGCGACGCTGCCGCCGGCCGATGCCGCGGCGTCCTGATAGAAGATCGACAGCGTGCACGTCGCCTTGACCTCGCCGTCCTCGGCGTCCTTGGCCGGTCGCTCGATCTTCAGGTCCGTCAGACGCGTGATCCGCGGGAGCTGCTCGAGCTTGAGCAGAAACAGGTACAGCCCGTCAAAGTCGCCCGTCAGTTCCATCTCCAGCGGCTGCTCCATCGCCAGCCCCGCCTGCTGCGGCTTGTCGTTCTTCTTGAACACGGGCAGCTTCAACCCGCTGGCCGCGGCGATCTGCGCCACATCGCGCAGAATCGCGTCGATCTCCTTGTCGCTGGGCAGCCGGGCCTCCAGACCCTTGACGCTCTGGGCGATCTCCGCGTTGGTACGCTTGAGGTCGTCGGTCGTGCGCGTCGCCTCGCGCAGCTTCGTCAGCATGTTCTGCTTGAGGTCGATCTCGCTCTTGGCTCGCGCGATCGCCTCGTTCTGAGGCTTGAACACGAGAAAGTAGCTCGAAACAGGCACGCCAAGCAGCACGCCCGCGTACACCAGTTGCTTGATCCCGATCGTCATGATCCGCTCCAGTTCCGCCTCAGGACACTCGCTCGAACGCTCAACCCACCGCTCCGACACGCCCGCCCGCTTCCGCCCGATCGCTCGCCGATCCGGGCTTCTCATCCGTTCACGGCTGCTCGTTCACGCTCGCCGTGGGGCCGGGCTCGGGCGCCGCCACCGGCTGGCCCGTGCCGCCCTGCATCTCGGGCTCGCCCGCCGGTCCTGATGGACCGCTGGCGCGACGCTGGCTCAGGAACTGCGCAAGGATCGACCTGGCGTCACTCGCGTTGCCGGCTTGGCCGCTCGAGCCCGCGTTCGCCGTCGCCGGAGCGTTGCCCCGGCCGGAGCTCCGCGCCACACGCAGAGGCTCGATCGACCGCACGTCGGCGTCCTGCCGCAGCGTGGCATCGATCCGGAACTTGCGGATCGGTGTCTCCATGAACATCTGCTCCGTGGAGCTCATCACCTCCACGCTCGCCAGGAGGGGCACCTCGCGGAGCGCGGTCTGAAAGTCCGCGATGCTCGTGTCGCTCGTGCTCACGCCCTCGATGATCAGCGAGAACTCGATCCGCTGCGGACGCGGCAGCTCGAGCCTTTCCGGCTCGTTGTTCTTCCCGCCCTTGCCCGCGGCCGCGCCCTTGGCACCGGCCTTTGCCGTTGTCTTGCTCCCCGGGCGCGCCGTTGTGGTCTTGGCCGACAGCGACTTCGGCGCGGCCTTGGCCTGGCGGCGAACGTCCTCCTTGATCCGCTTGCTCTTGAGCTCAACCTCCGTCAGCGCCACCTGATCCGGCAGTCGGTTGATCACCTCCGAGAGCAGAATGCTCCGCGGCACCTTCTCCAGCACCATCGCCGCGACTTCCGCACGCTCCAGCAATTCCTCGCGCTGGGCCTCGAGCTCCGCGAGAAGCTCGATCTTGTCCGCCTCCGCCTGATACTCCTCGCTCACCTGCTTCTGCCGCTCGCTCACGCTCGTCCACTGCCTGCTGGTGACGAAGAACGCGCCGGTCACGCCCGCGAGCACCACGCCGAAAAGCGCCAGGCTCAGCAGCGCCGCACGCATCTCGCTCTTGCGCTGCAGATAGTCATCGGGCAGAAAGCTCGACGGCCCGCCGGGGGTGCCGCTCTTGCCGAAGGTCAGGTTGTCAGGCCAGAGCTTCATTCGCTTGGCTCCAGGTCGGTTCCACCCGCCTCATCCTCGCCTCGCCCCACACTCGATCATCGATCCGCGTGGCTCCCCGCCACACTCACCTCTCCGGCGGGCTCAACGCCACGCCCACCGTCACCGCCCATCCGGGCTGCGGCTGGTTCAGGTCCACCGCGGGTTGCCCCGCCCCATCCTCGCCGCCGAGTCGCGGCACCTTGAGCCCCGCATCGTGCCCGAACCGCGCAAACGGATCGGCCACGCTTGCGGGCATCCGCAGCGTCCGCGCAATGTGGTGGCACAGCGGCGTGTGCCTCGCTTCGCCGCCCACAAAGATCACACGCTGCACGCGCCGACCCGGGAACAGCGACTCGTAGTACCGCATGCAACTGGCCACCTCATCGGTCATCGCCGACAGCGGCTCGCTCAGATCGATCTGCGCGTCATAGTCGCTCGCCCGCGACAGACCCGGCGCGGGCTGGCCCTCGCGCCGGTCCTCATCGCTCATCACGCCCGCCACCGCTTCGCTCGTGCTCGCGCGGGCTCGCGCCGCCTCCGCCGCGATCGCCGCGTCGATCGCGGGGATGCCCGTCAGCGCCGTCGCCCCGCCCGGTCCGGCGGCGACGCTGCCGAGGTTGCCCCCGGCCCCGGGCTGACGCGTCACGCTCGTGAGGCTGAACCGCGCGCGGTTGGCCTCGCTCATGGTCATCTTCGCGATGCTCGCCACAGCGCGGTCAAGGAACCGCCCCCCCATCGCGATGTTCTTGTGGAACACCAGCTCCGCGCCGTGCCCGATGCACACCTTCGTCGTCCCCGCGCCAAGGTCGAGATACATCGTCGCCAGCGACGCATCCTCCGCGCGACGGTGCAGGTGATCGAACGCCCGAAGCAGCGCCTGACACTCCGCGTGAATCCCCACCGGCTCGAGCCGGCAGGCCTTGAGCGCCGCCATCAGCCGCTCGATGAGCCCCGCGCTGGTCGCGATCGCGATCACCTCGCTCGTGCCCGCATCGCCGCCCGACGATCCCGCGGGGCGCGCACCGGGAACAGCCAGACACTTGACCCGCAGCGCCTCGCTCGGGCACGACAACTGCGACGCGAGATTCGCGCTGACGATGCTCTGCATCGGCGGCCCATCGCCCGATGCCTGCGTGTGCTTGCACAGCGTCTGGCCCGCCGGCAGTGTGCACGCGGCGTACTTCGCGCTGAACCCGCCTTCCTTCAACGCCTTGGGCAGCGCCGAGAGCTGAAACTCCAGCCGCTTGCTCGCGTCCTCGCGCAGCGCTTCGGAAACACTGACCGCGTGCGCCGCCACGATACTCGGGTTCTCACCGCCGCTGAGTTGGAGCAGCTTCATGCTCGAGAAGCCCAGGTCGATCGCGACGTGGGGCTTCTGCGTGCTGACGAGTCCAAGCCTGGTGAGCCGTTCGAGGCCCTTGCGGAACATCGTTCATGCCTCCGAGGATCGAGACACCGCGCGCGTCGGGATACGCCGATCGCGGTCGAACACACTCCACCCTCGTGCTATCGCCCATCACAGGCGGCGATCTTCGCCGCTTGCCCCGAGTGCCCCGAGTCCCCGCTCGCCCCAGCCCCCACAACCCTCACCCCTTCACCCTCGCACGCCCGATACGCCCGAGAACTTCCGCCAAACGCGACAGCGACAGCGGCAGGTCCCACCTCTGCGCCGAGCGGTCGCCCGTGGTGTTGCTGATCACCCGCACCTCTGCGAACGCAATCCCCAAACGCGAGCAGACGTGCCCCACCGCCGCGCCCTCCATCGCCTCCGCCCGCGCGCCGGTATTCACCGCCACCTGCCGCGCCAGCCCATCGGTCCCCGAGCATGTCGACACCGTCGCTACCGTCGCGCACACCGGCGACAGATCCGCCAGCGCCTCCATCAACGCCGCCACCAAACCGTCGGCCGCGTTGATCCGATTGCCCTCGAACGCGCCGAGCGGGAACCCGAGGTCCGACATGGTGCGGAAACCCTCCGGCCCCATAAGCCCTTCATCGGCGTACGTGCTGGCCGCGGCGACCACCACCGTGCCGATGGGCAGCATGCCATCATCGCCCGGCAGGGCACCGGCGATGCCGACGCTGAGCACCGCCCCGGGCCGGACCACGCCGCAGGCCGACACCACCGCGGCACCGGCGTTGACCTTGCCGACGCCGGTTCGCAGCACATGGACCCCGCCGGCGACGGAGACACCCCATTCAGGTGGGATGTCCCCTTCAACCTGGCCGAGGCCCTTGAGCGCCGCGCGGACCTCCTTCGGCGCGGCCAAAGCGACCAGAAGGGGAGAAACAGACAGACAGTCTGTTTTTGGACCGGTCATGATCACACGGTAGCCCGGGGCCAAGCGGGCCGATTTGCTCGAGACCGCAACGCGGCCTGAGGGAGCCCCTATCATCCCACGATCGCGGGCGGGGGCCGATTTCAGGGTTTACACGGATATTTGTGCCGAGTCGATGCCCCGCGCCAGGCGCGTCGTCGATGCCCGCCATCGCGGCGGGTGAAGGAGCCGAGTCATGAGCAGCACCACCACATCGTCCATCGCGTCATCACACGCCGCGGGCCGGAAGGCTCGATGGATGCTCCGCGCGGGGATCACCGCGGGCGCGGTGGTGCTCTGCGCGGGCGGGCTGCTGGCGGTGCTGAGCGGCACGGGCGCACGGTCGGCAAGCGTCGATCGGAGCGAGGCCGAGCGAGCGGATGTCGCGACCGCGGGCAAGCAGTCGTTCGACGTGACGACCAAGGCGACGGGCGAACTGGAAGCGGCGCGGCAGATCGAGATCCGCAACCAGCTCGAGCAGCCGACGACGATCATCGAACTGGTCAAGGAAGGCACGAACGTCAAAGCGGGCGATGTGCTCGTGCGGCTGAACAGCGAGGCGATCCAGACGCAGATCGACGAGGAGATGCTGCGTGTCGAGCAGGCGCGGGCGGAACTGTCGGTCGCTGAGAACGCCTTTGCGATCCAGCAGAGCGACAACGCCAGCGCCGAGCGCAAGGCCCAGTTGAAGCTGGACCTTGCGCGGCTGGACCTTCAGCAGTGGCTCGAGGGCGAGGTGCGCAGCAAGCGTCAGGAACACGAGCTGGCGCTGGAGCGTGCCGATCGCGAACTGCTGCGTCTGCGTGAGAAGTACGAGAACGCGGTGAAACTGCACGAGAAGCAGTTCCTCTCTCGCGATGAACTCCAGCGCGACGAGGTCGCGTTCCTGGAGGCCAAGGCGCAGGTGGAGAAGGCCAAGCTCGAGAAGCAGGTCTACGAGGACTTCCAGTTCCCGCGCGATCGTCGCGTGAAGGAGTCCGATGTGGAGCAGGCGATCGCCGACCTGGACCGCACGCGTCGCCAGAACGAGAGCCAGCTCTCGACCAAGGAAGCCGAGCGCAGCAACAAGCGCCAGCAACTGGTCCTGCGCGAGCAGAAACTCGCCCGCCTTCGCGAACAGCTCGAGGCCTGCACGATCAAGGCCCCGAGCGATGGCCTGGTGGTCTTTGACTCCTCGCTCAACCGCGACCGCTGGGGCAACAGCGACCAGCCGCTGGATGTTGGCCGGCAGGTCACGCGCAACCAGCGCCTGATGGTGCTCCCCGACACGAGCGAGATGGTCGCCAGCGTGCGCGTTCCCGAGAGCATGACCGCACGCATCCGCAAGGGCCAGCAGGCCAGCGTGCGCATCGATGCGCTGGGCGGACGCGCGCTCAACGGCGTGGTCGATTCCATCGGCGTCATCGCCGAGAGCGGCGGCTGGCGCGACTCGAACCTGCGCGAGTACACGGTCAAGGTCCGCCTGGACGGCGGCAACGCCGAGGGCCGCCTCAAGCCCAGCATGCGTGCCGAGGCCTCGCTGCTGCTGGACACCGTCAGCGATGCGCTGAGTGTGCCGATTCAGGCCGTGTTCATCGAGGGGATGGTCCGGTACGTGCTGGTGCAGGATGGCGGCAAGTTCGTGCGTCGCCCCGTTCGGCTTGGCCGGGTGAGCGAGCGGATGGCCGAGATCCGCGCGGGCCTGGTCGAGAACGAACGCGTGCTGCTCCGCGAGGCCACGACGAGCGAACTCATCGCCCGCCCGTGGGACGGCAAGGAACTCGCCGCGGCTGGCCTGCGCCTTGGCGAAGATGGCAGGGTGATGCCCGCGATGATGCCCGGCGCGGGTGGGCCCGGCGGACCCGGTGCGCCGGGTGGACCCGGCGGCGGGGCACCGGCAGGTGGCCCGCCCAGCGGTCGCCCCGCAGCGGGCGGAGCGCCGGTGCCAGCACCGGCGGCAGCACCCGCACCAGCACCCGCGGCGGCGCAGCCCCGAACCGACGCCCCCGCAGCGACACCGGCGAAGTAATCGACGACCAACGAATGCTCGATCCGGCCCTTCGCAGGGCCTCAGGGCCGGCGTCTGGGAAGCTCGCGCGGGCTCGGTCGACACTCGCTGGGGCGCATCGCCCACCATACACTGGCGACGTGCCCGGGTAGCTCAGCTGGATAGAGCAGCGCTTTCCTAAAGCGCAGGTCGCACGTTCGAATCGTGTCCCGGGTGTTGCGGGGGCAGCCATGGGCCATGGGCCATCGGCCATCGGCCATCGGCCATCGATTCAATCATGCAGCGTTCGGACGGGTTCGGCGCACTGCGCCACTGTGCCACTGTGTCACTCTGCCACTGTGCCACTTCTCACGCCGCCACGATCATCGCCGCGCTCTGGCCGCCCAAGGCGCTCGTCGCCACGAGCACGTAGCGCAGCGCGGCTTTGCGGGCAGGCGCCGCCCCGGCACGCAGCCTCGCGTCCGGTGTGCCGGCGTTCAGGCGGGCCGGGAGCATCTGTTCCTTCACGCACTTGGCCGCGATCGCGGCCAGCAGTGCACCCGTCCCGGCCATGCAGTTACCCAGATTCGGGCCCACCGGCACGAGTTCCAGTTTCGCCGCGTGCGGGCCGAAGACGCTGACGATCGCGCCGGCCTCGGCGTGATCGATCGCCGGCACGCCGGAGCCGAGCACCACCGCCGCGTCGATGTCCGTCGGCTGGAGCGCGGCATCATTCAGCGCGCTGGTGATCGCATCGGCGAGGCCCTCATCAACATCGCGATGGCCGCGAGCGAGCTGGTCGCGGGTGAACGGGCTGGGCGGCGCGTGCGCCGCGCCGAAGCCGGCGATGCGAGCGTAGACCTTCGCGCCGCGTGCCCGCGCCGTTTCCTCCGCCTCGAGGATCAGGATGCCGCCGCCCTCGCCAAGCAGGCCGCCGGGGCTGGCCGGGTCGAACGGCCGCACCAGATCCGCGCCGCTGGTCGCATCGCCGGTCGCGGCCAGCCGGCCCGCAAAGCCCATGCGGAGCAGGCCCATGAGGTTCACCTTGCTCTCGGCACCGCCGGAGAAGCACAGGTCGGCGCTCTTGCGCTCGATGATCCGACGACTCTCGCCGATACTCAGCAGGCCGGAGGCCTCGGCGCACGTGATCGTGTTGCTCGGCCCCAGGCAGCCGTGCAGAATCGTCACGTGGCAGGCGAGCATGTTGGGCAGGTACTTGAGCAGCCAGAGCGGGGTCATCGCCTCCATGCCGCCTGCGCCCCAGCGGGCGAGATCGATCGTCGGCGGCGGGGTTCCGCCGGCGCTGCCGGCCGCGTCGCCCGTTGCCACGCTCGTTACCAGCGCCGCGGCCAGTTCATCCGCATCGGCCGCGATCAGGCCCGCGCCGATGTGACAGCCCATCCGACCACCCGGATACGTCGTCGCGGCCTGTTCCGTCGTGCCCTCGCCCCCGTCATCCTCGATCGTCGCGCGGGTCGTCAGCCCAGAGTCCAGCACGGCGCAACGCGCGGCACCGATCGCCAGCTCGATATCCCGGCACATCACCTTCACGGCCTTGCGATAGTGCTTGGGAACATGGTCCTTGGCACTGAAGCCCGCAACCTCGCCCGCCAGCCTGCAATCAAAGCCCGATGCGTCGAACCGCTGAATCGGCACCAGGCCCGAGCGACCCTGACACACACCGTCCCAGAGCGCATCGATGCCGATGCCAAGAGCACTGACGGTTCCGACCCCGGTTATGACGACGTTCCGGCGCATGGTGCGGGAGCGTAGGGCACGGCCGGAGGGCAGCGTGCTGGCCGGGTAGCCTCTGTGCGCGGGCGGGTTCTCGGGCGGTGGATTGGGTCCGGTCGGCCATCTCCGGCTGCGGTCGGCCGCGGCTGGCCAGTGGTGCGGGGCCTGTGCGGCGGCCCCCGCCTCATGCCCGCGGCCAAAGTGCGGTTTCGGGGTGGGGCTGGTCGATAGACTTCTTCAGGTCATGAGCGACGAGCGCGAGGAAACCGGTCTTGGCGGGGAATCTGTGCAGGCGTCAGCCGCGGCGGATGCCACTCGCGCCGACACAACCGACGTTTCCGACTCCGCCCCCAACTCCGCGTCCAACTCCGCCCCCGATGCGGAAACTTCGAGCACCCCCGATGCCGAAGGGTCGGATCGTGCCGGGGCGCTGCTCGATCCCGGGTGGCTGTTCCTGATCGCGGGTGTGGCGATCGTGTCGGCGACGGTGCTGATCCCCGCCCAGCGCGACCGCGACGAGGCTCGCTGGTACCGCGATCGCGTCGCCGCGGTCGAGGAGCACCGCCAGCAGCGCCTGGAGCGGTACGACCGGTACCTCAAGGCCCTACGGGGCGGGGATGAAACGCTCGTCCTCTCGCTGGCCGCGACGCAGTTGAACCAGGCCCCGGAGAACATGGAGCCGCTGATCGCTCCATCGAAACTCGCGGCCCGCCCGGCCAGCCCGTTCGCGGCCCTTGAGCCCGAGGCGCTGGTCCTGCCCGAACGCCCCGAACGGCTCGACCCCGAATCGTCCAACCTGAGCATGCTCGAACGCTGGGCGACCAATGAGCGTTCGCGGCTCTGGCTGCTCGCCGGCGGAGCGCTGTGCATCCTCATCGGCCTGCTGCCGATGAGCACGCGGCGTGACTGATCCGCCGACCGTCGGGCCAACCATTCCCGCTGCTGATTCTGACGGAACGCCTTCGGAAGGCGATCTTGACAGGTGTGTTATCATCCAAGTGCTCGCGGGACAACACAACCCGGACCGCCGGACCACAGGTCTTGCGAATCGGGAGATGCCGGGGAGTTGCAAAGCCATGCCGACCATGACACGGACACAACCGCCCGCGCGCTCGCAGCGCACACGCGTCGTGCGTCTCGGGATCATCGCCGGCCTGACCGTGGCCCTTGTCGGCAGCGGCGCGCTGCTGATGGCCACCACCGACACCGAAACGACCGGCAGCGCGATCAAGCCGGGCGGGCAGCCGGTTCGCGCGGGCAGCGCGGGCAAGCGCGGCCCGGTCGACACCGCACAGGCAAGCCGCGGCGACTTTGAGGTCAGCGTCACGGCGATGGGCAAACTCGAGGCCAAGGCGCAGTTGGAACTGCGCAACAAGGTCGAGGGCAAGGCCACGATCCTTGAGATCGTCAAGGAAGGCTCGTTCGTCAACGCCGGCGATGTGCTGGTGAAACTGAACATCGATGAAACGCGACGCCAACTCGAGCAGGAACTGCTCGCGCTGGAGGCGGCCAAGACCGAACTCTCGAGCGCCGAGAGCGGGCACGCGATCCAGATTCAGGAAAACGACGCGGCGACGCGCAAGGCGCAGCTCACGCTCGATCTCGCGGAACTGGACTTCTCCCAGTGGCTCAACGGCGAGGTGAAGATCAAGCGGCTTGCCAACGACATGACGATCGAGGAGTCGCAAACCGAACTCGACCGCGCACGCGAGCGCGTGGAGAAGACCCGCCAGCTCAACCGCGACGGCTTTCTGGCCAATGACGAACTGCAGAAGGACGAACTGGCCTTCCGCAAAGCGCAGACGGCGCTGGAGAAGGCCCGGCTTGAGCGCGATGTGTACGAGAACTACCAGTTTCCCAAGGATCAGCGGACGAAGAAGTCGGCCGTCGAGGAAGCGCGGGCGGAACTCGAGCGGACGGTGATCAAGAACCAGACCCAGCTCATGGGCAAGGACACCGAGCGCAGCAACAAGCGCTCGGCGCTGACCATGCGCGAGGAGCAGGTCCGCAAGCTGCGCGAGCAGGTCGAGGCCGCGGTGATCAAGGCGCCATCGGCGGGCCTGGTGGTTTATGGCACGACGGTGGAGCGTCGCTACTGGGACAATTCCGGCCCGTTCAAGGTCGGCAGCGAGGTGAGCGCGAACGAGCTGCTCGTCGCGCTTCCGGACACGAGCGAGATGGTCGCGGTGGTGAAGGTTCACGAGTCGGTCGCGGGGCGCATGAGCGCCGGCCAGCGGGCGACGGTGAAGATCGACGCGCTGGGCGGGCGCAGCGTGCCCGGCGCGGTGGAGACCGTCGGCATCCTTGCCGAGCACAACTGGGATGAGAGCGTGCGCGAGTACAGCGTGCGCGTGCTGCTGGACAAGGATGCGATCAAGGGCAAGGACGTGCGCCCGAGCATGCGTGCCGAGGCGCGGATCGTGCTCGAGCGCGTGAGCGATGCGCTCCACATCCCGACGCAGGCGTTCTTCGCCGAGGGCGTGGCGCGGTACGTGTGGATCGGCGAGGGCTCGCGCTGGCGGCGGCTGCCGCTGAAGGTCGGTCGGCGGAGCGAGTCGCAGGTCGAGGTGCTCTCCGGCTTGAGCGCGGGCCAGAGCGTGCTGCTGCGCGAGCCGACCGCGGGCGAGCGCTCCGATGAGGGGTGGCGGCCCGACGAACTGGCCGCGGCGGGCCTGAAGCTCGATGAGTCGGGCGCGGTCGTGGCGATCGAGCCCGCGGAGCCGGTCAAGGCGCCCTCGAGTGACGCGACCGCGCCGGCCGCAAGCGAAGCACCGGCCGCCGCGACGACAGCGACCGAGGCCGCCGGGGTCACGCCGTGAGGCGACGGCCGTGCGGCGGCCTCAAGCGCGAGTGGTCGCCCGTGGCGCGAGTGATCGGTGCCGGCGCGGGCTCACAGCTTGAATCGGCTGATCGCCGCGTCGAGCGCACCGGCCTGGCGCGTGAACGCCTCGGCGATCGAGCGTGTCTGCTGCGCTGAGGTGCTGAGCGATCGCGAGAGTTCGGCGATAGCGCCGACGGAGCGGGCGACATCAGCGCTGGCCTGGGACTGCTGATCGCTCGCGGTCGCGATGGTCTGGACCATCGACCGCAGGCTGTCGGACCCGCCGACGATCTCGTGCAGCGAGCTGCCCGCCTCGGACGCGAGTTCGACGCCCTTGCCCACGCGGCCGCTGCTCTGCTGGATCGTCGACACCGCCTCGCCGGTGCGGTCCTGAATGTCGCGGATGCTCTGGGCGACTTCCTTGGTCGCGTGCGTGGTGCGCTCGGCGAGCTTGCGGACTTCATCGGCAACGACCGCGAAGCCGCGACCGTGCTCGCCCGCGCGGGCCGCCTCGATCGCGGCGTTCAGCGCAAGCAGGTTGGTCTGGTCGGCGATGTCGTTGATCACGCCGATGATGCGGCCGATCTCCTCGGACTTCTTGCCGAGTTCGCTGATGGATCGCGCCGATGCGTCGACCTGATCGGCGATCGCTCGCATCTCGCCGATAGTCTGGCCGACCACCTCGCCGCCGCGCTGGGCTTTGGTGCCCGAGTTTTCCGCCGCGGCCAGTGCGTCGCGCGACTGCTGCAGCACGCTGCCGACGCTGCTGGACAGCTCCTCGATCGCCGCGGAAACCTGCTGCGTCTGCTGCTCGCACTTATCAAGATCGCTCGAGAGGTTGCGGCTGGAAGCCTGGATCTCGCCCGCGCCGCCGCTGACGGCGGTGCTGGCACGCGCGACCTCGCCGAGCGTGCTGCGCAGGCTCTCGGCGATCTTGTCCATGAGCCGCTGGAGCAGGCCGAACTCATCGCGGCCCGCCGCGCCGGCCTGCGTCGGTCGCAGATCGCCCCGGCCGATGCGCTCGGCGCTGGCGATCACGCCGTTCATCTGTCGCCGAATACCCGCGATCATCGCGGCGCTGAAGCCGCCGGCAAGAACCAGGGACGCTGCGATGAGCATCAGCGCCACGCCGAGGAGCCGATCGGCCCTCGAGACGGGCTCGGCACCCATTGCCGCCACACGCTTCTCGATCTCCTCGATGGCCTCATGTGCCAGCTCGCCGAGCTTCGTGCCCGATGGCGGGCACTGCTTGAAAATCACGTCGAACCGCTGATCGATCACCCCGCCGAGCTCGGCGATGTCGCGGGCCATGGTCCCCATCAGCCCCGCCGCCTCCTCGATCCGTGCCCGCTCATCCGCATCGGGCGATGCCGCGCGGGCCAGATCACCAAGGGATCGCTCATGCCCGCGCAGCGACTCGGCCAGCGCATCCGCACCGGCACCTGAATTCGACGCGATCATGTGCAGAACCTGCGATCCCGCATCAGTAATCGTGATCTGCATTATCCGGCGATCCGATTCCCCGAGCCCCGTGAGCGTCGCCATCGAATTGGCCAGACGCCTGGTCGTCGGCTCGATACGCCCGCGGCTGATTTCCGCGATCTTGTCCGTCAAGCCAACGGCGCGGGTGATCACGCTGCCGTAGTGCCCGAGTGCCTGTTCGATGTCATCCAGCCGCGCGCTCTCCTGCTGATCCTGCGTCAGCTTCTTGATGAACTCGAGCGTCTGCCCTGCCTCGGTGTACGAGTTCAAAAAGAGCGTCACATCCTCGTTGCGCTCGAACAGCAGGAAGCCGCGCGCATGAATGCGGGCCTCAAGTGCCGCTCGGTCGAACCGTTCCATCAGCGCTACACGCTCGAGCACACGCTCGTACTCCACCGACGCCTGGCTGTTCAGACGGTTGACGTGCGTGAAGATCACGGCGACGATCGCGACGATCGCCATAAGGAAGCCGCCCAGAGCGACGACCTTCGCCGAAAGGGTCCACGACCACCCGCTCGTGCCCTCCGCGCGCATGACGCCGGCAGACCGCAAGGCCACACAGGTCGCGACCACCACGACCGCGAGCATTGCCAGCGCGAGCGTGAGCATGGTGCCCCCGACCGGGCTCACTGGGCTGGTCAGATGCTCGAACATCGACAGGTCCGCCTGCGCCGTCGGGGTCGATGGTCGAACGGGTGCCGCGTAGCCGTCGGCCGCGACCGCCACGCCCGAGGACAAGAGCACACCAGCACACACCCTCAAGAGATTTAACGCATCCCGCATATCGATCGCTCCATGGACCACCCCCTCAGGGGGCAACTCCATAGACCATCGGCTTACGCCTGACTCGGAAACACTGCAACGGGAACAAAAACTGAAAAAAGCCGCTGATTATCGGTCCTTTGGGCTCTTGGAGATCGCCCGCCCCAGTGCCCCGCCGCGCTCCGGACGCCATCCCTGCGCGATCGGCATGCGCCGACCGGAACCGAACGCCACGCTGGTGACCTTGATCCCCGTCGCGGCCTGCTTGCGCTTGTACTCGCTCAGGTCGATGAGCCGGATCATTTTCGCGAGCATCGCATCGTCGATCTTCAGGCCCTGCTCGCGCAGGTGCTGGCGAACCTGATCCGGCGAGCGCCGCTGCTCGACATACTGCTCGATGAGTTCGTCGAGCACCTCATACGGCGGGAGCGAGTCCTGATCCGTCTGATTCGGCCGCAGTTCCGCGCTGGGCGGCTTGGTGATGCTCGGCTCGGGGATGGGCGGCGTGCGCAGGTCCGGGATGCCGAGCCTCTGCGGGTTGGCGTTGATCCACCGCGCCAGGTCGTAGACGAGTGTCTTGGCGACATCGCTGATGACGGCCAGCCCGCCGTTCATGTCGCCGTAGAGCGTGCAGTAGCCGACGGCCAGTTCGCTCTTGTTGCCGGTGGTCAGCAGCAGATGGCCGAGCTTGTTGCTCAGGGCCATGAGGATCGTGCCGCGGGCGCGGGACTGGAGGTTCTCCTCCGTCACGTCGCTCGGTCGGCCGTCGAACGCGGGCGCGACAGCGCGCAGCAGGGACTTGAACGCCGGCTCGATCGCGATGGTGCGGTAGCCGATGCCCAGCGTGCGGGCCAGCACCCGCGCATCGTCCTTGCTGCCCTTGCTGCTGTACCGCGAGGGAAGGCTGACACCCAGGACGTTCTTCGGCCCCAGCGCCGCCGCGGCGATGACCGCGACAACCGCCGAGTCGATACCGCCAGAGAGCCCAAGCACCGCCGAGCGGAAGCCGGTCTTGTGCAGGTAATCGCGAACGCCGAGCACCAGCGCATCGAAGAGCAACGCGCACGGATCGCGCGAGAGCGCAGGGTCGTCGATCATCGTCGGCATCGCAAGAACTTCCGGCATCGGCCGGGCCGATCCGCGTGCGGCCGGGCGCGAGGTGGTCCGCGATGCCGCTCTCGCGGCGGCTTTGCACATCGCCGGGTCGATGTCGTGCACGAGCAGATGCTCGACGAAGCCCGGCGATGCCGCCGCCAGCTCGCCGCGCGGGTCGATCACGCAGGCGTGGCCGTCGAAGAGCAGGTCGTCGTTGCCGCCGACCTGGTTCACCGCCGCGACAAAGACGTTGTGCGTCATCGCGTGGTGCGCGAGGATGTCGCGGTGCAGCGCGTTCTTGCCCAAGACAAACGGCGATGCGCTGGGGTTGACGATGATCTGGGCTCGCTTGGAGACCAGGTCGGCGACGGGGTCGGGCGCATCGAGGTAGCGGTGCGCGGAGCCGGCATCCATGCCGCGCCAGAGATCCTCGCAGATCGAGAGGCCGATGCGCACGCCCTTGATCCTGAGGACCATCGCGCGGTCGCCGGGCGTGAAGTACCGGTTCTCATCGAACACGTCGTACGTCGGCAGCAGTCGCTTGTCGTAGAACGCGACGAGTTTGCCCGAGCGGTAGACCACCAGCGAGTTGGCGATGCTCGGATCGGGCGAGCCCTCGCGCGGGTCCAGCGGCAGCGGCACGCCGAAGCACACGTGCAGACCGGCGGGCAGCCTGCGCGCGAGCGTTCGGGCCGTGCGCACGCAGGCGTCGATGAACGTGCGCTGCAGGAGCAGGTCCTTGGGCGGATAGCCGGTCAGGGCCAGCTCGGGGAACACGACCATGTCGGCCTTCTGCGCATGGGCCTGACGCGCGAAGGCGAGGATTCGCTCGGCGTTGAGATCGAGCGCGCCGATGGTGGGGTTGATCTGGGCCAGAGCCAGACGCAGCACTTTCGAGGACGGGACGGATGCCATGATCGAGGTTAGTCGGGTGCTGACGCGCGGCGGAGCGATCACACCATCGCGCTGGCCAGGCCGGGGATGAAGTCGCTGGTCGCCACCGCGTCCCAACTCATCCGATCGGCCAGACGCTGCCCGAGATCGAACGCGGCGCGACGGCCGCTCTCGTCACTCGGCAGCCGTGCCGCCAGTTCCGTCGCCAGCCGCGCGCAGACTCGCTCCTCGAGCATGTCGCGCTCGTGCGCACCGAACTGGATCGCGCGGCAGCGGAACTGGCCGTTCTGGTCAACGCTCGGACGATCGCCCGCGCTCATGAGCCCCGCCTCGGCCAGCACGCTGTCGGCGACAAAGTCCGCCTCCAGCACCAGCGGGCAGGTGCGAAGGTCCATGTTCAGGTCCGCGATCGCGCGCCGGACAAGGCCCATGCACCCGCTGACGCTGCTGACCACGCACACCGCGCCGGCGTGCAGCGGCTCAAGCGGCGCGATGCCGAACGGCTCGTAGATCGACAGCCCCATCTCCGCGTCCGCCGCGGCGCGGAGATGGTTGAGCGTCATGTCCTGCGGCGCGGCCTCGCCCAGTCGCTCGCGCGAGAAGCCGAACTGGTTGACGAGGATCGGCGTGATCGCCAGTTCCGAGTCGGTGCCGCGTCGGGAAGCCTGCTCGTGCGCGCTGGCCGAGAGCATCGAGCGGTACACGCCCGACTCGGGCCCGGCCAGGTCCGGGTAGCCCTCCTGGTGATGCAGCGGCCAGTGACGCGTGCGGGCCATGTGCTCGACCTGCTCGCGCGTGCGGATCGGTGCGCCGCAGGTCAGCAGCACATACGCCGCGCGCAGTTTGCGCGCTCGCAGCAGCGACTCGAGGTGGAGCATCACCTTTCGGTCGCGCCAGAGGCCCTTGCTGGGCACGGGGCGGGTCACGTGCGTGATGAGCACATCGGGCACGAAGCCCATGACGCGCCCGAGCCACTGGTTCACCAGCGCGCGGGCGTGGAGGCGGTCCTCGTACTTCATCTTCGGCGCGGGCAGGCCGTTGTACGCGACGCGCACTCGCGGGCGCGCGGCCTGCATCGCCGGCGAGAGGAACAGCAGCTCATCGCGCGTCTCGGGCCCGACGGCCAAGACCGTGTCCAGCCGGTGCGAGCGCGACACCAGCGCGTGACGGGCGAAGTCGGCCTGATGCCCGAAGACGTCCTCGACGTGCAGGCCCAGCTTCATCGCGTTGCGCATCGCCGGATAGAACGACACATCGTGTCCCGGCACGTTCTCGACGATCCGGCGGGCGGTCGAGCACTCGTGCGCGTGGAACGCGGTGCGGAAGCGTGCACGATCCAGCGAGCAGCGCAGCGCCGTGGGAATGCCCATGAACTCGTGCGCGATGACCATCGCCGGGGCGGCAGCGGCGGCACTGGCCGCACTGGCGGCACTGGCGGCACCGGGCGCGCGTCCCGGTGCGCTCTGGTTCAGCAGCGCGGCCAGCGCGTGATACGTCGGGTCGGCCAGCCGCACGTACTCCTCATAGTCCCAGTTGCTCTCGTATCGCTGACTGTCGAGCCCGAACTTCTCGTACAGCAGCCACTTGAACGCGGCCAGCCGCTCGCGGTTGGGATGCGAGACATCAACCAGCAGCACCTGCGCCGTGGCGGGCTCGTGCCCCGGAGACTCGAACACGCGCGTGCCGACGACCATTCGCGTGCCAAAGGCCCACTCGATGGGCCGCAGGATCGCCCCGAGGCCGATCGGGTCGACGTTGTCGACTCCCGAGTAGTGCAGTTCGCGTGCGAACTCGCCCAGACGAGAGATCGGGTTGCTCGTGTGGCGGTCGGGCCAGGGGAGCGGACCGACCAGGATCGTGCGCTTCACGCTGCGCACGTACGCCGGTGCCGTGATCAGACCGGCCAGAACCGTCCCGATCCCGCCGAGATGATCGATCGCCTCGTGCGTGACGTGGACGACGGTGCTCGGCGGGTTCTGCGGCACAAGCGGTGCTGTGGAGGCCATGGTGTTCGCCTTGAGTGCCGAGTGTGTCGGCGGATGGTGCTGGGTCTTGGCCCGGCCGGACCGGGGTTGAACCGGTCGAGGATCGGGACAGGTTCGGGCCGGCCGACGGTTCGGGGGCTCTACGGGAGCAGGAGCGTAAGGACGCCGCGAGGCCCGAAGCGGGCGAGCACCGTGCCATCGGGACGGGCGAGCGTCCATGCCGCGCCCGCGCTCGCCAACTCCCGCGGCAGGTCGGTCTGCCGGGCGTGCAGCGTGCGAGGGGCATGAAGCGAGCGTGGGGCGTGCGCGGGCTCATCGCCGGCACCCGGACCCGGCGTGAGCACGAGGAGCAGCTCGCCGCGTTCGGCCAGTTGGCCCGCCAGCGCGACGGCCTGCTCGGGGGCGATCGTGCTGAACTCGCTCACGGGCGGGGGCCTGTCGGATCGGGAGCCGCTGCGCCCGGCTGAGCATCGGGCTTGGCGACCGCGGCGGGGTTGACCAGCGGCCGCAGCGCGGCGTCGGTCGAGCCCTCGATCCAGATCTCGTTGGCGTCCTGACCGTCGACCAGTTGGCGCAGCAGCAGATACTGCACCGCGCCGGCACAGAAGTAGAAACTCACGCCGAACGCCAGGACCAGCAGCTTCAGCACACCCGTCCAGAAGTCCACGATGCGCAGCGACCACGCGAACGTCGCGTTCTTGCCGCTGTAGATTCCCTCTCGGTCGGCACGCGAGCCGAAGTCGCCGACGGTGCCCCCGTCGCGACTGGCACGCGCCACCTCCTGCGCGAAAGCGGACTGATCGCTCGCCGCGATGCCGCCGCCCGCTTGCGTCCCCTCACCATCCCGCATGGTCACAAACGTTGCCGACGGCGGCGGCAACTGCTCGATCGGCACCCGCGTGGTGCTCTGCACGAACCACAACGCCGCGAACACGATGCTGGCCACCACCGTGAAGGCCAGCACGAACTGGACAAAGTTCAGCAGCGAGTAGATCACCGTCCGCCCCGGCCTTGCGATCACGTAGGCGTACACCCGCTGAATCGCATCGAACGCGTCGGCGTTCTCCGCCGCGATCGCGCCGGTGAGCATCTGGTTGCCCGCGGCGTACGCGAACATCCCCACCGCCGCCACCACGGCCAGCACGAGGACCAGCCCGAACACCAGCGCCCCGACGACATTCAGCACGGTCGTCGCCATCACGAGCCAGCCAAAGGCCATGAACGCCAGCCCCAGCAGCGCCACCGCCAGCAGCGGCAGCGACAGCGCGCCCCAGGCCGAAAACCACCGGCGCGTTGCAAAGCCCAGCGTCTGCGTCCAGGTCGGCTTGGCGTTCAGTGCAAACTCGCAGAGCGCCCCGCGGGCGATCGCGCTGCCCAGCACGGCGATGAGCACCAGCGCCACCGGCAGCCCCAGCAGCACCGTCCACCACGACTCGGCGAGCACCCTCGCCGGCCCGACAACGAACAACTCAACGACCGCCCTGCCGGCGTCCTCATGGTTGGGGCTTCGCGGGTCGAGCGCCCGGATCAGCTTCACCGCGGCCTCGGCTACCATGCTCCAGATGGACTCGATCGGCCCCATGCGTCGACCGCTGATGAGCCCCAGCAACCGATCGACCAGCCCCAGCGCGACCAGCAGCAGCACCGAGAACACCAGCCGCGACGGCGCGAGCGCCAACCCCGCCGAGCGGAAAAGCCGCGGCCAGAGCAGGTCCTGCGTCAGATCGCCAAGGGTCAGCGGCGAGCGCGTGACGGCACGCGTGAAGCGTGCTCCGCCGACAGCGGAGTGCGGGACGGGCTGGCCTTGGTGAGGGGGCTGGCCGGGAGGCGTTTGGTTCGGTGCGTCGCTCATGGGCGTTCAGGGTTCATCGGGCTCGGGGTCGGGCGTCAGGTTGCACGCGCGCGCCCCGGTCGGCGATACTACCCGAATCACCCGCCCCGCGCCGGGCCCGCAACATGCCCCCAACCTTCTCTCCGCCCGGCTTCCGGGCCAGCCTCCTTCCCCCGAGCGCGGCCGAAACCACCGGCAACCCTTTGCGAACAATCCCCCGTCGCGTCTGATCCATCACGCTGTCCCCCACTCACAACGGCCTCCCTCCCCCAACGACTCGGAGTTCCCCATGGTCTTCGGCATCGTCGCCATCATCGGTCTGGTCGTCCTCGGCCTCGGCCTCATCCTCATCATCTGGGCCATCGGCATCTACAACGGCCTGATCCGCAAGCGCGTCGATTGCGAGAACGGCTGGTCGCAGATCGACGTTCAACTCAAGCGCCGCTACGACCTGATCCCCAACCTGGTCGAGACGGTCAAGGGCTACGCCGGCCACGAGAAGGGTGCGCTGGAGGCCGTCATCAGCGCCCGCGCGCGGGCCGTAGCGGTTCCTGCCGGTGATGTCGCCGGCCGCGGCGAGGCCGAGGGCTTCCTGACCGCGAGCCTGGGCAAACTCTTCGCGCTCAGCGAGGCGTACCCCGACCTGAAGGCCAACACGAACTTCCTGAGCCTGCAGGAAGAACTCGGCAGCACGGAGAACAAGATCGGCTTCGCACGCCAGCACTACAACGACTGCGTCGCCCGCTATCAGACCGCGCGGCAGGAGTTCCCCAGCGTGATCGTCGCCAGCGCGTTCAACTTCGCGCCCAAGGACTACTTCGAGGTCAAGGACGCCGAGACCCGCGAGGCACCCAAGGTGAAGTTCTAGTCGCGGGCGGCCCGCCGAACGAAGAAGACCCGGATTGCCCGGACTACCCCTGAACTCACCCTCGCGCGTCCCGCCCGGATCGCGTCGGAGGCAAGTTCGCGGTATCGCTCCAGCCGCGGAGGCTGTAGTCTGCTGCAAGTCGCGGCACCGCTTCGATGCTCGTCGGTGGTGGGTGCCGCAATTCTGGAGCAGAACATGTCGATCCACTTCGGTTCATGGTCGCGCGCGATCGCCGCGAGCGCGGTGTTGATGGCCCTTGCCGGTTCGAGCGCCTCGGCGCAGTGGACCAGCGACCCGTCGCTCAACACCAAGCTCTGCACGCCGACCACCGGCACGACCACCGGCGATCAGGTGCAGGCGAAGATCCGCCCGCGGCTCGACGGCGGGTTCTACGTCTCGTGGTTCGACCTGCGCACCCCAGGATTCAGCGTGTATCTGCAGCGCTTCAACGCGGACGGCGAGGCCATGTGGAGCCCCGAGGGCGTGCTTGTCGCCACGCGAACGCTCAGTTCGACCAACGACTACGAGATGCGCGTGGATGCCAATGGCAACGCGGTTCTGGCGTACAACGTTCAGGACGCGATCGTGAGCTCGGCCCAGCAGATCGCGGTGCAGAAGGTCTCGCCGACGGGCCAGCTCCTCTTCGGGTCCGGCGGCGTGATCGTCTCGCAGGGCACGCTGGGAAAGTTCACGCCGCGAATGGCGATCCTCAGCAACGGCAACATCGCCGTCGGCTGGACCAGCAGCGAGACCACGCCCACGCCGAGCGGTGTGCGGCTGCAGGTGCTCTCGCCGGGCGGTGTGCCGCAGTGGGCGGCGGGAGGCATCAACTGGGGTGAAACCGGACGCAGCCTGAGCATGAGCGACGTGCAACCCGGCGAGGACGGCGGCGTCATCGCCCTGTGGGTCCGTCCCATCGCCGGCACGACCTCGGCACGCGGGCTCTCGGCGCAGTTGTTCTCCGCCAGCGGGCAGCCGCTCTGGACGGACAACAGCGGTTCGGGTGTGGCGGTCACGAATGCCGGAACGCCCGTCGTGATCTACAACCCGACCAACGGTGTGCGCTCGATTCAGCTCGGCTACTTCCCGACGTTTCAGAGCGATGGGCAGGGCGGCGCGGTGTTCTGCTGGTACGACAACGTCAACACCAACCGCGGCGTGTACATCCAGCATCTGGATCGCTTCGGCTCGCCGCGATTCGCGATCAACGGGTTCAACGTGATCAGCGCTACACCGGCCAGCAGCAGGCTGCGCATCGGTGCCGCCTGCGCGTACGACGCGGCGAGCGATCGGTACAACGTCGCGTTCATCGACTCGAATACGACTCAGAGCAGTTGGGGTGTGCTTGCGCAGCGCGTCGATCCGACCGGCACGCTGGAGTATGCCGCGACGGGCGCGGTCGTTCGCGAGAATCTGCCCAAGCAGCCGTCGTTCGTGTCGGTGCAGAGCGGGCCGGAGAACGGCATGTACGTCGCGGCGTTCGAGAGCCAGAGCGCCACGGCCTCGCACGTCATCGCCGCGCGGCTTGATGCGACGGGTGCGGCGGTCTGGCCCGGCTCGCCCATTGTGCTTTCGTCGTCGCTCTCGAGCAAGGCGCGGCTCGACTTTGCGCGAACCAGCGGCGGCATGCCCGTCGCGGTGTTCAGCGATGGTCGCGTGACCGGCGCGATCTCCGGCGGGCAGTTGTTCATGCAGAACGTCGGGCCGGACGGCACGCTCGGCCCGGCGGCGGCACCGCCCGCCTCGTGCAACGATGCCGACATCGCCGGGACCGATGGCGATATCCCGGGCGTTCGCGACGGCGTTCTGGACAATGGCGACTTCGCCGTGTTCTTCAGCGCGTTCTTCCTCGATCCGACCGACCTACGCCGCCACGCGGCGGACATCGCCAACACCGACGGTGAGGGAATCAGCGCCAGCGGCGGTGCCGACGGGACGATCGACAACGGCGACTTCGTTGCGTTCTTCACGGCGTTCTTTTCTGAGTGCGGGCCCGGGTAACCACTGGACAGACCGCGGCCACCGCGACGAACCGGCTGGCGGCCGGCAGGCGGCCTGGCCCCATCGACCTTCGAAATCACGCGAAAAACAGGGGGCCTCACCCATCGGCGGGGACCCCTGTTTCATTATCCGGTCGCTGGAACCACGGAGCTCCCGGGCGCACCGAGGATCGGGGAAGGCTAAACTCTCAGGCGCGTATCTGCGGTGTTCGACTCTTGTGGCGATGGGTCGTTTCGTGTGTGCACCGACCGCGAAGTCAAGCACAATCGGGAGCGATAGATGTACGACGAGAACGAACGACGTGGGCATGATCGCGGGGGCGATCGAGGTTCTGGCAACTATCGAGGCGGCAAGGGCAAAGGCCTCCCACTCTCTGAACTCGACCCGCAACTGACGGCGACGAGCCACAAGGTCATCGGCGCGGCGCGTGATGTGCACATGGGCATCGGGCCGGGGTTCGACCGAGCGGTGTACCTCTCGGCGCTCTCGGCCGAACTGAGCGCCCAGGGCATCTCGCACCGCGTCAACGCGGAACTGAGCGTGAACTACAAGGGCCAGCGCGTCGGCTCGACGGTGGCGGACCTGTTCATCGCCGAGCGATTCCTGGTCACGGTGCTGGCCAAGCCGGGCGAGGTCGGCTCGTACGAGCGTGCGCAGTTGCGGGCGCAGCTTCGCGCGGCGGATGTGGAACTGGGCCTGATCATCAACTTCGCCGGGCGGCTGCTCAAGGACGGCCTCGTGCGTGTGCTCAACCCGGACAAGCTCAACATCCAACGCGGCCATGCCGGCGAGGGTGGCGAGCACGATGACCACTTCGACCAGCCGCAAGGCGGGTGATTCCGGCGCTGAGCCGTTTCAGGCACGCGTCGATCAGCGTTCAGCAACCCCGGGGCAACCACAGTCGGTGCACGTTCGCGTGCGGGACTTGCGTTGCTGCGTGATGCCGTGCGCCGCCGTCATCTTGCCGCGTTCAACGTGCCGCGATGAAGTGGCTGACGCGTGGGCGTTCGGGTTCGCCGCTGGTGGGCTCGTGGAATGATCGCGCGTGATCCTGAACCTTGCGGTCGCCGTGCGTCACGCGGTCGTGCTGGCGGAGGTGCTCGGCCCAACTTTCGACGACGAAGACCTCGAGCCAGCGGCGAGGGTTCTCGGTGCATCGGGCCAGGGTCCAGGAGATCGCGCCGTCGCGCCAGCGGGTCTGGGCGACGGGTTGCATCGCCGCGGCGAACTCGGCGGAGCGCGCTTCGGGGATGAAGTACTCGATGGTGATGACGACCGGGCCGTCATCGGGGTTGATGGCTCGCGAAACCTGGGGCGACTCCCAGTGGCCGCTTCGCTCGAGGTCGGCGGCGCTGGGCAGCGTCAGCGGGAAGCGGAGCATGGTGACGAGCCCGGCGAGGGCGACGGCGGCGGAGATGAGCATGGCCGTCGGGAGGCTGGTGACGGTCGCGATCGCGCCCCAGATCGGCGAGCTGACGGCCATGGAGCCGAAGAACACGGTGAAGTACGTGGCCAGTGCGCGTCCGCGGACCCAGGGCGGGACGCCGGTCTGCGCGGCGACGTTGAGGTTCACGACCATGGTGACCCACGCCGCGCCGGCCAGGGCCATCGCCGGCAGCGCGGCTCGCTTGTCGGGGACCAGCGCGATGAGCGTGAGCGCGACGGCGTAGAGGATGGTGGCGAAGACGACCTGCTGGTTGCTGTTCAGCCGGGTGCGAACTCGCGGCAGGACGAGGGTGGCAAGGACGGCGCCCAGGCCCATGCAGCCCATGAGTGTGCCGAAGCCGCCCGCGTCCGTGCCGAGATGGTCCCTGGCGATCAGCGGCATGAGGGCCCACAGGCTGCTGGCGGCGAGCACGAAGCTCAGCGTCCGGACCAGCACGCTGTGCAGCGGAGGCGAGTGGCGCACGTACCGCAGCCCCGCTCGCATCGCGCCGAAGAACCGCTCGCCCGAGAGCGAACTCTGCGATCGCGCGGGCTGTGCGGGTGACCAGAAAGCGAGCGCGGCGATGATGGCGATGAAGCTCAGTGCGCTGATGACAAACGCCGCGATCGGGCCCGCCAGATAGACCATCGCCACGCCGCCGAGGCCCGGACCGATGGCCCGCGAGAGGTTGAGCGAGACGCTGTTGAGCGTGCTTGCGGCGGGGAGTTCCTCACGAGGGACCAGATCGGCCATCGCCGCCTGCCAGGCGGGGTTCACCAGAGCCTGTGCCGCGCCGAGGGCGAGCATGCAGAGCAGGAGCAGTTCGGCGGTGATTCGGCCGGCCAACACCGTGGCGGCAAGCAGCGCCGCGATGAGCATGCCGAAGATCTGAACGACAAGCATCAGGCGGCGACGATCGAGCACATCGGCCAGAGCGCCGGCGGGGATCGACAGGAGAAACATCGGCAGCGTCGTGGAGACGGACACGAGGCTGACCATGATCGGCGTGGGGCGGAGATCGGTCATCAGCCAGCCGGCGCCCGTTTCGCGGATCCAAATGCCGATGTTCACCGAGAGGCCGCCGATCCAGAGCGCGGCGAAGACGCGCCGCCTGAGCGGCGCCCAGGCGCTGATGACCGGGATGGAGGCGGGATCGGGCTGGATCGCGGGAGCGGGGTTCACGCGGGGCATTGTTGCAGTCTGTGCGGGGCCGAGAACCGGTTCGGGGCTTGACTGGGGGTCACAATTGATGCAAAGTTTGGCGGTTGCGGCATCGCACTTACGCGTGATGTCATAGAGCACGGGCCGACGCCCGGGCGAACCGAAGGGAGCGGACGATGCGTGGACGAGCGAAGGTCATCATGGCGGTCGGGATCGGGGCGGCGGTTGGCGCGGCGGGCAGTGCGGGCGCGCAGCCGACCGCGTGTTTGAGCGATGAGTTTGACAGCGCGGCGAGCATGGCCGCGTGGTCGCGTGTGGAGCAGAGCGAGGGATGGAACGTTGAGCCGTTGGCGCACTGGAGCGTGAACTCGCCGGGCGCGGGGGTGCTGTCGGGTGCGACCGGGCGGATGGTGATGGTGCCGCACACGGTGACGTGGTACCAGAACTATCGCGGGCCGATGGCGTACAAGACGGTGAGCGGGGACTTTGCGATCACGGCGCGGGTGCGTGCGACGGGGCGTGATGGCGTGTCGGTACCGACGGCGTTGTTCTCGCTGGCGGGTGTGATGATCCGCACGCCGCGGGTGATCACGCCGGCGACCTGGACACCCAACGGCGAGAACTATGTGTTTCTGTCGGTGGGCTACGGCAACGCGACGCCCCGCCGGTTTCAGTACGAGGTCAAGACGACGATCAACGGCGACTCGCAACTGGCGCTGAGCAACGCGCCGAGCGCGGAGGCGGTGCTGCAGATTGTGCGGATCGGCTCGAGTGTGATCTGTCTTCGGCGTGAGGGTGCGCAGTGGATCGTGCACGCGCGCTACACGCGGACGGACCTGCCGCCGACGGTGCAGGCGGGGCTTGTGGCGTACACGGACTGGACGAAGGTCTCGACATTCACGCCGACGGCGCACAACACGCAGGTGCTGGTGCCCGGCGTGAGCGATCCGAGCCCCTGGCTGGCGTTTTCTCCGGGCTTGCGGGCGGAGTTTGATTATGCGCGGTTCGCGGTGCCGGTGGTTCCGGCGTGGGCGGCGGGGCTGAACATGAGCAACCCGGCGCAGGTGAGCGACGGCGCGCTGCTGACGTTCCTCGGCGCGTCGCTGGATGTGCCCTCGAGCGGGTGCGCGACGGCGTGCAGCGCGGCGGACGTGGCGAACACGGACGGCCAGACGGCGCTCGATGGAGGCGGGCCGGATGGTGTGATCGACAACGGCGACTTCAGCGCGTTCTTCGCGGCGTTCTTTGCCGCCGATGGGGATCCGGCGCGGATGATTGCGGACCTTGCGAACACCGACGGGCAGACGGCGGCGGAGGGCGGCGGCGCGGATGGGGCTGTGGACAACGGGGACTTTTCTGCGTTTTTTGCGGCGTTTTTCGTTGGCTGTCCGTGAGTGATTCGGGCGGCGGGAGTTTGGAAGTTTGCTCATTTGCGGACGCGTCGGCGGGCATGGCCGACGCGTTTGCGCGCGCGGACCTGATCGTGCTCGGGGGGTATGTCGGGACGAGCCGGGGCCACCTGGCGGTTCTGACGGGCGGCGTGTTGTCGGCGTGGGCACGAACGCAGGAGCGCGAGCATGAGCAACGGCGAGGGCGGACGGGATGCGGGCGTGGGTGCGGCGGGGGGTGCGGCGGGGGGTGCGGCGGGGGGTGCGTTCGGCGGGCTGGCGGCGATCGGGGTCAGCGAGGGGGACTTGCGGTTGATGCAGGAGCGGCACGCGCGGTGGACCTTGCCGCGTGCGCGGGTGCTGTGGTCGTACTTTCGCAATGCACCGGCGGTGACGTGGTGGCGTGAGGCGGCGCGGGGGCTGGGGGCCGACAGTGGTGCGCGGTGGGCGAGCGAGCGGGGCGGTCCGGGGGCGCTGGGGCTGGCGCAGGAGCGGGGGCTCCCGCCGCGGCTGCGTGATGGGGGCGCGGGTGGTGTGCTGCGGCCAGCGACGGGGGCGCGGCCGCGGGATGTGGTGATCGAGAACGACATTGCCTGGCGTGTGCAGGCGATGGTGGACTTTCTGTTCAACCGGCCGATCCGGATCGTCAGCAGGGTTGGCGGCGCGGGGCGAGCGGGGCTGATCGAGCGTGTGCTCGAGGCGGTGTGGGAGGCCAGCGGCGGCGCGCAGTTGCTGCAGGATGCGGCGCTGATCGGGCATGTGCACGGGAGCGTGGACCTGATCGTGCGATGGGTTGGCGAGGATGCTGAGGCTGAGGAGAGCGGGGAGGGGGATGCGGCGCTGGTGCGTCGCGCGGCGCGGTGCGTGCGGATCGAGATCATCGAGCCGTCTCGCGGCATGGCGCTCCTGGATGCGGGGGACTATCGCAAACTGCGGGCCTTCGCGGTGCGTCTTGCTGATGGGACGATGGAGGTGATCGGCCGCACGCACCGCGGGCGGGTGGTGCCGGGGCGCGATGGTGAGCGTGCGCGGGTGGAGGGTGTGGGCGAGCACGGCGTTGGCGCGGGACGCGTGCCGGTGGTGCATGTGCAGAACCTGAGCCAGCCGTTCAGCCATGAGGGGCTGAGCGAGGTCGAGCCGCTGATCCCGCTGCAGGATGAACTGAACACGAGGCTGAGCGACCGCGCCAACCGGGTTGCGCTGCAGAGTTTCAAGATGTACCTGGTCAAGTGCGTGGACGGGTTTGAGCAGAGCGCGGTGGGGCCGGGGACGGTGTGGGCGACGGACAATCCGGAGGCTTCGATCACGGCGTTCGGGGGTGATGAGCAGACGCCGGGGGAGGAGTCGCACATCGCGGAGATCCGTGATGCGATGGACAAGCAGAGCGGCGTGCCGCCGCTGGCCGCGGGGCTGGTGCGGGCGAAGATCGGGAACCTGACCAGCGAGAACGCGCTGCGGATTGTGCTGCAGGGGTTGCTGACGCGCACAGCGCGGAAGCGGCTGACCTATGGGCGCGGGATCATGGAGGTGAACGAGTTGGTTCTGGCGGCGCTGGATGCGCACGGGGTGATCGCGACGATGCCATCGGAACGTGCGACGGGCGTGGATTGGCCTGATCCGCTGCCGACGGAGGAGCGCGTGGCGGCGGAGGCGGCGCGGATCCGGGCGGACCTGGGTGAGGATCCGGGGCGGGCGCTGGAGCGGCTGAACCCGGATGGGCGGGAGCAGGGCGTGGAGTGATGCGCGGGCGTGGCGGAGAGATGCGGATGGGAGCGGTGGTGGACGCATGAAGCGGGAGGTGGGCGATGAACGGGGAGCAGATGCGGCCGGGGGCGGGGGCGGGAGCGGGGGCGGATGAGGATGCGCTGAACCAGCGGCTTACGCGGCTGGAGGAGCACCTGACGGCGGCGCGCGGAGTGGTGGAGCGGCTCGAACGGCGCGCCGATGCCGAACGCGCAGCGCGAGCGGCGGGGGCGCGGGATGTTCATGATGCGGCCGGGGCGATCGAGGCGGCGATGGATGCAGCGGGCGGCGCGGGTGGGATGGATGTGAACGCGGCGTTGGCAAAGGTTCGTGCGGCGCGGCCGGGGCTGTTCCGGCAGACGAGCGTTGGGTCTGGCGCGGTGGATCGCGTCGCGGGGATGATGGGGGTGATGGGCGAGGCGCGGGCGGGCGAGGCGACGGGGGCGGCGCGCGATGACCTTGGTGCTGATGAGCGGTTGCTGGCGCGGGCGCGATCGGGCGACCGACGAGCGGTGCTGGAGTACTTGGCGGCCAGACGCCGCGGAGGTGGCGGTGCGGGGCGGTAGCGTTGAGGGGCGAGTGGCGGGCGATGGGTGCTGTGTTGCGGGGAATGAGGGTGCAGGGGGCGTGGTGAGTATCCGGCGGCGTGGCGTGGGCGGGTGTGCCGCGGGCGGCGCGCGGGCCGGGGTGGTGCGGTGAAGCAAGGAGGGATGAGATGCCGTTTACGGGGAAGGCGACGTACAGCGCGGGGACGGACTTGCCGGAGGTGGTGCAGGACGTGTCGGACGTGATCGGGCTGGTAAGCCCGTTCGAGACGCCGCTGCTGGATCATCTCGGCGATGCGCCGCGGGCGGCGGGCAGCGTGGTGCACGAGTGGATGGAGGATGAGTTGCTGGCCAACAGCGACACGGTGAACCAGACGACGTTCACGCCGAACGCGACGGATGCGACGACGGTGACGGTGACCAACGGCTCGCGGTTCCGAGCGGGGGATCAGGTGCGGCCGGGGACCTCGCGCGAAGTGATGCTCGTGCTGTCGATAAGCGGGAACAACCTGACGGTGGTGCGGAGGTACGGCGGGACGCCGCTGTCGGCGCTGAGCAACGGGCTGAGGCTGGTGATCCTGGGCAATGCGGCGCTGGAGGGGGATGATCGCCCCGATGCGCGGCAGACGATCCGCGTGCGGCGCCGGAACTTCACGCAGATCTTCACGGCGGGAGTGGAGGTTTCGGGCTCGATGCTGGCCACGAGGCTGCACGGGGTCGCGGATGAGCTGGACTATCAGATGCAGCAGCGGATGCGCGAACTGCTGCGCGATCTTGAGAACTGCGTGATCAACGGTGTGGCGCCGGCGACCAACCCGCAGGGCGCGGCGGGCGTGCGGCGGACGATGGCGGGGATCATCCCGCAGATCACGACGAACCAGTGCACGCCGGGAGCGAACGGGATTCCCGCCGGCGGCGGCGCGGGAACGGACCTGAACGAGGCCGTGCTCAACGCGGCGCTGCGGCAGGTCTGGGAGAACAGCGGATCGCGCGTGGACACGATCGTGTGCTCGGGCGCGATGAAGCGGCGGATCAACGCCTTTCTGACCGCCAGCAGGACCAGCGGCCCCGAGCAGACGCGCTTCCGCGATGTGGTCAGCGAGTACGAATCGGACTTTGGCCGGGCCAGGATCATCATGAGCCGCTGGGCTCCGGGCGACACGGTGCTGCTGCTGGACTCGACGCGGATCGATGTGCTGCCGCTGAGCGGACGCAGTTTTCACTACAAGCCGCTGGCGACGACGGGCGATCGCGAGAGCGGGCAGGTCATCGGCGAGTACACGCTGGAGTTCCGCAACGAGGCCGCGCACGGGCTGATCCGCGGGCTGACGTGACCCGGGATGACGACGCGGGGTTGCGGGGGTGGCGTTGGGCTGTCGGCGGGCGGAGATGCTCGCCGGCGGCTTGCGGACGGTCGAGGCGAAGGGACGGGGCGGGGCTGGACGGAATTGGGCGGAACGGCGATCGGCGTGAGGGCGGCAGATTCGCTCGGTCGAAGTGTTGGAACGCGGGCCCAGGGGGCCGGGAGGCGGGGATGTTCACGGCGGATCGGGACTTGGTTGTGCTAGAGCCGGCGGTGTTCCGCGATGCGGCGCATCTGTCGCAGGTGCTGTTCGCGGGGATGTGTTCGCTGGATCAGACGCTGGTGCTCACGGATGCACCGCCGCCGGAGTGTCCGGAGATCGCCGCGGGAGGTGTGGCGCTGATCGATGGGGTGGCGATGGAGATCGTGCAGCGCGCGGGAGAGCGGGAGCTGGTGGTGTCGCTCCCGCGGCCGGACCGTGCGGCGGCGGCGGTCGCGTGGCGGACGCTGGCCAGCGCGAGGATCGAGGTGCGCGGGTTCTCATCGCTGATCGCGGTGGTGCATCGTCGGCTGCTGGCGGACCTTGGGATGTCGGCGGGCGGGCCGAACGCGGATGTGTCGCGGGAGATGGTGATGAATCCGGACGACTGGCGGAATGTCGAGACGCTCGGATCGCTTTCGCTAATCTGCACCGCCGCGGCGGCGATGCGCGGGGACGATGACCCGATGTGGGGCAAGGCCGAGCACTACCGACGCGAGCACGCGGCGGCGCGGCGGAGTCTGGTTGTGCGCGTGGATCGCGATGCGGATGGGGTGGCGGATCGGGAGTTGCGGGTGCAGTCGGGACGGCTGAGGCGGGGATGACTGGTGGGCGTGATGGGCGCGCGTGATGGGCAGAGCGGCGGTGCACGGAGCGGTGGACCGGGGAGGTGCGGCGTGATGATCTTCAACCCTGGGGCGGTGGAGTTTGCAGGGGCGGTGCTGGCGGGTGTTGAGTCGGCGGCGATCAATCGGCGCGCGGAGAAGATGGTGGTCGCGTTCGGTGATCACGGGCCGAACGCGGTGTTCGTGGATGTGCCGGAACGGCGCAGCGGCGTGGTGCTGCGGCAGCGCCTGACGACCACCACGGCCGAAGCGCCGGGGCTGGGAACGTTGGGCGACCTGAGATTGTCGGCGACGGCTGGCGGCGCGGATGCTTCGGCGTGGACGGTGGTGTGCCGTTGCGTGCTGGTACGCGTTGATCACGAGGTTGGGGCGGGCGGGGCCGCGAGGGCCGGTGGTGCGGTGCGGGTGATGGAGTTCGTTTGCGTGTCGGCGGATGGCGCGGCGGACCCGGTGACGGTGACGCCGGCGTGAGCGGTGATGCATGGAGTGATCGGGCGCGGGAATGCGGCGAGAGCGCGACGGCGTGAGAGGAGGGGGCGATGGGGAGTTCGTTCGGCGGGGTGGATCTATTCGGCGATTCGCCGCACAGATTCGAGATGGGATCGATGGGACCGGTGGTGCGAACGCGGCTGAGCCTTGGGACGATCGCGGCGGGGTCGGTGCTGATCGGTGCGGGTGAGCCGACGGTCACGGTGCGCGGCCGGCTGGTGGCGGCCACCGGGCTGGCGCTCATGGCCAGAATCGATGCGATCGCCGCGGAGTTGCAGCCGGGCGGGGGCGGGATCGTGCGGCGGACGCTGACGGATCATCACGGGCGGACGTGGACGGATATGACCTTCGTGTCGTTCGAGCCGTCTGGCGTGATCGATCGAGGCCGCGAGGTGAGCATGGAGTTCGCGGCGGTTTTTCAGCGGTTGCTGTGAGCGTTCGGGTTCGACGGCGTCCGCCTGGTGTGGGACGGCGATCGGGGATGATCACAATCGGGAGGGCACGATGGTGGAACCTGCGGTGTTGACGGCGCTGGTGCAGTTCGGCTCGGCGGGGCTGATGGGCCTGCTGTGGATCAGCGAGCGGCGCGGAGCGGCGGTGCGCGAGCAGCAACTCACGCAGGCGCACGAGCGCGTGCTGGAGCATCGGGCGCATGCCGATTCGCTGCTCAGGGTTGTCGAGGCCAACACGCGGGCGATCGCGACGCTGGAGGCATCATCGCGCGAGTTGGCGCACGCGATGGCACGCATGCAGCGTGCGCGGGCGCGGAACGCGGGTGTGATTACTGATCGTCAGGCTCGGCGATCATGATCGGACCGGGGCGGTCGACGCTGGGGAGCAGTCGGAGATCCTCGATCGGCAGGTCGGGGAACTGGGCCAGGACCTGCGTGGGCGAGAGAAGCTCGGCGAGCAGCACGCCGCTGGTGCTGGCGACGCTGTAGCGAGGGCCATCGGCGGTGCTGTAGATGCTGACGACGTAGTTCGCGCCGATGAGCGTGCCGATGAGGGCCTCGGACCGGGGCGAGGCCTGGGCGATGGTCCGCGTCGCGAAGGTGCCGGGCTGATCGGCGGGGGTCTGGGCGGATGAGCCGCTCGCCTGATCGGCGGCGGAGGAGAAGGGCGCCGCGGCGCCGCTCGACCATGGGGTGGCCTGGCCGGCGACATCGGGCGATGCGGCGGGCTGAGGCTGCGGTCGGAGGCCGGCCTCGCTTTGCCGCGGATTGAGGATCATGTTCGCGCCGGCGAAAACCGCAAAGCCGAGAAGGATCATCGCCAAGCGCATGACGGCGGGTGGTGCGGTGAGCAGGCGCTCGGTCTGTTCATCGTGGATGTGGGCCATATGGGAGTTATCGACGCGCCGTGGGCGGAAGTTGAGCGCGCGGGCGGAGCGGCGGTTTCCGGGCGTTGAAGTGTGCGAGCGGGGCGGGGATGTTTGTGGTGCGGTTGGGTGAAGAACGCGCGACCGCGGGCCGATATTCATCAAGGGGATTGGGCGTGATGTGCGGCGCGACGGGGATGTCCCGGCGTGGTGCGGTGACGCGGCATGAGGTGATCGGGCGGAACGGACGGTCCATGAGCGAAGACCTTCACCAGCACGCGGCGGCGGAAGATGAGGGCGCGCGGCAGCGGGCTGTGCACGCGTGTCGTCCGGCGAGCGACAATCCGTGGCACGCGCCGCTGCACGATGCGTTGTTCGTTCAGCCGTATCCGGTGTTCATGTTCGCGGACAAGGCGATGCCCGGGGCGTCGTTGTGGGGCGGGACGAGGCTGTGGACCAAGGCGTTTCGCGAGGCGGGGCTGAGCCGCGGGCAGCGCGTGGTGATGGCGCTCGAGGCATCGCCGGCGTTTGTGATGGTCGTGGCGTCGGCGTTGTGGGAGGGGCTGTCGCTGTTTGTTGTTCCGCCGCGGGAGGCGGTGCAGGGGGCTGCGCTGCTGGAGGCACTCGATGCGCGGGTGCTGGTGTGCGAGCGGGGCGGGGACTTGGGTGTGATGTGCGGCGATGAGCGTGCGGTGAGTCCGGATGGGGACAGCAGGCCGCCGGAGAGCGGGCTGACTCCGGGAGACTGCTCGGGCATCGAGCGGCTGGACGAGGCCGGGGCGATCTCGTTCCGGAGGTTCGCGGCACGCACGCCCGATGCGGCGGACATCGGCTCGGCGTGGATGACGATGCGATCGGCGGTGCTGATGAACACGAGCGAGCGGATCGCGCGGGCGATGGCGTATCGGCGTGCGACGGTGATCTCGGCGCTGCCGTGGCATCATCCGATGGGGTTCTTCTGCGACATGATGGCGGCGCTGCTCGGCGAGGGGCAGGTGATCCGCGACCCCAGCGGCGGGCGCGATGCGGTGTCGATCGCGCGGTGCGCGCTGGATTGGAACGCGGAGCATGTGAGCATGTTTGCGCGTCAGGCCGCGGCGATCGCGGAGATGGACGGCGGGGCGGAGTTCCTGCGGTTGCTGGGCGGCGGGGCGATCGGCGGTGGGCCGGTGGGCGATGATCTGGCCGCGGTTCTGGCGGGGTCGCGTCTGCGTGCGGCGATGGACGAGTTCGACGATGCGGCCGGGATGGGCCTGGGTGCTGCGGGGGACTGGGGCGCGGCGGTGCGATCGCGGCTGGCGCGCGGGCACGAGATCGCGGATGTCGATGCGAGTGCTTCGGCCGATACGCAGGAACTGCGCCCCGTGCGCGATGTGGCGTGAGCGGGGATGGTCCGTGTGAGGTTACACGCGGGCGCGCGGCCACCTTGTGCGGGGACAAACGCCCGCTGAAGTGCCGGCCGCGTGAACTCGCGGGCGCGAGCGTCCGATAGACCTGCACAGCGGACGGTGCGGCGGGCGCAGGCCCGTGCTGCCGCCGATGGACATCGACAACGGAGCACGAAGAACATGACCACGCTCAGCCTGAAGCAATTGCCCGGCAACGCAACGACCGGCTCGAGCGTCGGAGCGGGCTCGGGGTGCGGTGGCGGTGGCTGTGGTGATGGCGGCGGAAGCGGCGATGCGGGCACGACGATCGTCGGCAAGCCGTCGACCAAGGACACGGGCGTCGGCAACTACTTCGTCGCGAACTATCCGCCGTTTGGATTCTGGAAGCCGGACCATGTCGGCGCGTTTGTCGATGCGCTGGATCGCCCGGCGCGGCCGGGTGTGGACATGGGGATCTACGCGCACATTCCGTTCTGCCGCAAGCGATGCCACTTCTGCTACTTCCGCGTGTACACGGACAAGAACGCGCGGGACATTCGCTCGTACATCGATGCGCTGCACGCGGAACTGGCGGACTTTGCGCGGCGGCCCGCGATCAGCGGACGCAAGCCGAAGTTCGTGTACTTCGGCGGCGGCACGCCGAGCTACCTGTCGGCGGAGCAGTTGAAGGTGCTCTTCGAGGGGATGAAGCGGATCGTGCCGTGGGACGAAGCGGAGGAAGTGACGCTCGAGTGCGAGCCGGGGACGCTGAACGATCAGAAGTTGCGCGCGCTGAAGGACCTGGGCGTGACGCGGCTGAGTATGGGCATCGAGCACTTCGATGACTATGTGCTCGAGGTCAACGGGCGCGCGCACCGGAGCAAGGAGATCTGGCGGGCGTACGAGTATGCCCGCGAGATCGGGTTCGATCAGGTGAACATCGATCTGATCGCGGGGATGGTCGAGGAGACGGACCAGCGCTGGCGCGAGACGGTGGCCAAGGCGATCGCGCTCAAGCCGGACGCGGTGACCATCTACCAGATGGAAGTTCCGTACAACACGACGATCTACAAGCGGATGCAGGAGACCGGTGCGCTGGTGGCGCCGGTTGCGGACTGGGAGACCAAGCGGCGATGGGTGAGCGAGGCGTTCGATGAGTTCTGCCGCAGCGGCTATCGGGTGGCCGCGGCGACGACCGTGGTGCGCGAGGACAGCAAGCCGTTCCTTTATCGCAAGGGCCTGTTCGACGGGACGGACATTCTGTCGATCGGGGTGTCGAGCTTCGGGCACATCAGCGGCGTGAACTACCAGAACCAGCACGACTTTCAGCCGTACCTGGACAAGGTGCTCGGCGGCGAGATGGCGACGTTTCGCGCATATCCGCTCAGCCGCGATGAGGTGTACACGCGTGAACTGGCGCTGCAGTTCAAGAGCGGCCTGATCGATGCGGGCGCGTTTGCGAGGAAGTTCGGAACGGACCCGCGGCTTGCGTTCGGGGCGGTGTTCGACTCCTGGCGCCGGCGCGGGGTGCTGGTCGAGAGCGGTGATGTGCTGAGCGTGACGCGTGCGGGCCTGATGGAGATCGATCGCCTGATCTACGAGTTCTTTCGCCCAGAGCATCAGACGGGCAGGTACGCCTGATGACGATCGCAACGGCCAGCGCGGGGCAGACGAGCGCACGTGCTGCCGGCACGGTCGCGGCGGGGGCGGGCGCAGGCCCTGTGCGCAAGGCGATGACGGGCGCGGAGTACATCGAGAGCCTGCGCGATGGACGCGATGTGCGCATCGGCGGTGAACGGATCGGCGATGTGACAACGCATCCGGCGATGCGCAACAGCATCCGATCGATCGCGGCGATGTACGATGCGCTGCACGAGCCGGGGGATCGGCAGGACGTGCTGACGCGCCAAACGGATACGGGCTCGGGCGCGCGGACGCATCGGGCGTTCGTGGTGCCGCGGTCGCGCGAGGAGCTCGTGGCGACGCGCGACGCGATCGCGGCCTGGAGCCGGATGAGTTTCGGATGGATGGGGCGGTCGCCGGATTACAAGGCGTCGCTGACGACGACGTTCGGCGCGGCGGCGGACTTCTACGGGCCGTTCGCGGAGAACGCGCGGCGGTGGTACGCGATCGCGCAGGAGCGCGTGCCCTTCATCTGCCATGCGATCGTCAACCCGCCGATCGATCGGGATAAGCCGCTCGAGGCGTGCCGCGATGTGTACGTGCATGTGGAGCGTGAGACCGATGCGGGCCTGATCGTCAGCGGCGCGAAGGTGGTGGCGACCAGCGCGGCGATGACGAACTGGACATTCATCGGGAATACGGGCAAGGCATCGAGCGAGGCGCCGGACATGGCGCTGGCGTTCATGCTGCGGACCGGCGCGCCGGGTGTGACGCTGATCTGCCGGACGAGTTACGAGCAGACCTCGGCGGAGCGCGGAGTGTTCGATGCGCCGCTGAGCTCGCGGTTCGATGAGAACGACGCGATCCTCGTGCTGGACAGGGTGCTTGTGCCGTGGGAGGACGTGCTGATCCATCGGGATGTGCAGCGCGTGCGGGCGTTCTTCACGGGGACGGGGTTCGTGAACAACTTTCTGTTTCACGGCTGCACGAGGCTGGGCGTGAAACTGGACTTTCTGTGCGGGCTGCTGGCCAGGGCGCTGGCGTGCACGGGCGGCGATGAGCATCGCGGTAACCAGGTGCTGCTCGGCGAGGCGATCGCGTGGCGGCACATGATCTGGTCGCTCTCGGACGCGATGTGCCACAACCCGGACGCGTGGGGAGACGGGACGGGCGCGTTCGGCGGCGCGGTGCTGCCGAGCAGGCAGGCGGCGCTGAGTTCGTGCGTGTTCGCGCCGGAGTGTTACGTTCGCGTGCGAGAGATCATTCAGCGCACGGTGGCCAGCGGGCTGATCTATCTGCCGAGCGGGGCGCGGGACCTGCGTGATGCGGAGACCGATGCGCTGCTTTCAAGGTTCGTCCGCGGCTCGCACGGCATTGGGCACGAAGAACGCATCAAGACGATGAAACTGCTGTGGGACGCGGTCGGCAGCGAGTTCGCCGGGCGGCACGAGTTGTACGAGCGGTGCTACGCCGGGTCGTGGGAGGATGTGCGGTTGCAGGTGCTCGGCGAGGCGCAGCGGTTCGGGCGGATGGCGAAGATGAACGAACTCGTGGAGGAGTGCATGAGGGGGTATGGGGTTGGGGGAGTGGTGGAGAGGCGCGATTGAGTCGGGAGTGCGGTTTTCCGGTGGCTTGCGAGCCCCGAGAGGCTCGCCCGCTACCGGCAACGGGCGTGCGCCCGAAGCGGGCGGGGCAGAGGTGACGGGGCGGTGACGTGACCCAGTGGCACGGAAGATTTTTGCAATATCGGAGCGATTTTCCCCCTCCGCCTCGAAGACTCGGCACCTCCCCCGGTCGGAACCGGGGGAGGATCTTACTTGCGCTTGGGTGAAGGCTTGGCAGAGGACTTGACGGGCGGCTTGGACGCCTTCTTGCTTGTGGGCTTGGGGCTGAGCTTTGGCTTGGGCTTGGGCTGGGGCTTTGGCGTGGCCTTCGCGGCGGGCTTGGTCTTTGGCTTGCCCTTGGCCAACGTGGCCTTGTAGTGCTCGATGTACACCTTGGCGGGCATCGCGGCGATGGCGTCGCCCAGAACATTCAGCGCCAGGTCATCCAGCGACTTGAAGCGGATGCACGACTTGCCCATGTCCAGTTTCTTGCCGCTGCGGGCCCAGGCCTGGCGGAAGGCCTTGTCCGCGGCGGGGTTCATGTACAGGCCCATGAGGTACAGGCTCATGTGCGACTTCTGGCTGGCGATCGCCGCGAAAGGCAGCGGCTGGCGCGGGTCGCAGTGGTAGCCGTCAGGGAACACATCGTGCGGAACGAAGTAGCCGATCATGTTGTACTGCATGCCCTCGGCGTAGCCCTTGCTGAGGTTCTTGCGGAAGACCTCGCGCAGCGTGTCGATGGCCGAGCGGCGATCGGGCGGGAGCGCGGCGAGATACTCGGCGACGGTGGCTGGTTTGGCGGCGGGTGAACTTGCCATGAACGCGAGCGTACCACAGCCCGGACGGATGTCGATCGCGGTACGCGAGATCGGTTCGGGGCTTCTCGCTAAGCGCGCGGGTGATGCTTGCGGTGAACTTCCTTCAGCCGCGAGCGATCGACGTGTGTGTAGACCTCGGTGGTGGCGATGTCGCTGTGGCCCAGGAGTTCCTGCACGACGCGGAGGTCGGCCCCGCCGGCGAGCAGGTGCGTCGCGAACGAGTGGCGGAGAACGTGCGGGTGGACCTTGTTCAGGCCGGCGATGGCCGCGTTCTTCTTGACGAGTTTCCAGACTGCGACGCGCTCGAGGGGCCTGCCGGTGTGCGAGAGAATCAGGCGGGTGTGGTGGCGGGGGTTCTTCGCGGCCAGCCGCGGCCGCGCATCGGCGAGGTAGCGTTCGAGGGCGTGCTGGGCGGGTTTGCCGACGGGGACGAGTCGCTGCTTGTTGCCCTTGCCGGTGACGATGAGCACGCCGAGAGTCGGCTTGTAGTCGTCGATGTGCAAGGCCCCCACTTCGCTCGCCCGCAGCCCGCTGGCGTACATGAGTTCGAGCATCGCCTTGTCGCGGAGTGCGAGTGTGCGGAGCATGGCCAGCCGCGCGGCACGGGCGTTGGCGGATGGTGCGGCGGCGGTGGTGTCCGGGGCGGGCGAGTCCGCCGCGGCGGAGAGGGCGTTCGAGACGGCGCGGTCGGGCGCGCTGAGCAGATCGCGCATCTGCCTGGGCGAGAGGACGTTGGGGAGTTTGCGCCAGCGTGTGGGTCGGTCGAGGTGGTCGGCGGGGCTGGACTCGAGTTTGCCCACGCTGACCAGAAAGCGGAGCAGGACCTTGATCGTCGCCATGTGGCGGATGATCGAGGTGGAGGCCATGGCCCGCGAGTTCTTGAGCGTTGTCAGGTGCTCGACCAGCGCCCGGGGTCCGGTGGTGCGGAGGGTCTGCAGCACCGAGCCGGGTTTGGCGCCCAGATCGTGCAGAAGGTCGAGCGTGTCGCGGCGATATGCGCGGAGGGTGTTGGCCGACAGGCCGCACTCGACGCGCAGAAACGCGATGAAGGATGCGACCGTTGGGTCGCTCTCGAGCGGATCGGGCGGCGCGGGGGCGGGGCCGGGGCGAGCTCGCGTCGGCGCGTTCGCGGCGGGGGCCTCGACGCGAACCGGGCGGCGAGATCTGGTCGCGGGCTGGCTGGCGGACTGTGCAGGCACAGAGGTGTCATCGGCACAGCGGGGTCCGATCGGCTAATCTCTCGGATTCATGGCTCGGCGATTGACGCTCGGTCCCATCCTGATTCTCGCGCTGCTGGCCCTGATGTGGCTCGATGAGGCCATGGCCCGCGCGGGGTGGCCCGCCGGCGTGATCGTGCTCGGGCTCGGGACCCTCGCGTGCGCACGCGGCGGGTACGAGCTCGCGCGGATCTTCAATCACCTGGGAATTCAGGCGAGCATCAAAGGATGCACGTTCAGTGCCGCGGCGGGGGTACTGGCGGGGGGGCTGTCGATCGGCCATGAGTGCTGGGTCGGGCACAACATGGGCGGGACGGTCCTGGCAACCTCGGGCGCGGCGGTCGTGTTTCTGTCGATGCTGGCGTACATCCGCGACAGGGACTTGAAGGGCGCGGCGACGGCGGTGGCCGCGGCGGCGTTCGCGTTCATCTACGCCGGCGTGGTGCTCGGCTTTCTCCTGGCCATTCGACGCGAGCACGGCGTGTGGACGATGGTGGGGCTGATTTTCCTGGTCAAGGCGTGCGACAGCGGGGCGTACTTCACGGGCGTGGCGATCGGCAAGCACAAGTTGATCCCTTGGATCAGCCCGGGCAAGACGTGGGAAGGGCTCGTCGGCGGGGTGATCACCAGCGGCGCGTTCGGCGCGCTGGGGGTGTGGTTGTTGCGGGCGACGATGGGCGAGGCGGCGACGCCGGCGCTGACGTACACCGACGGCGTGGTGCTCGGGGTGCTGCTCGGGGTGATCGGTCAGGCTGGAGACTTGTCGGCGAGCGTGCTGAAGCGGGATGCGGGGATCAAGGATGCGGGTCGAATCCTCCCCGGTTTCGGCGGCGTGCTGGACATGCTCGATTCTCTGCTGCTGGCGGCCCCGGTGGGGTATTGGTACCTGCTCCTACGGGGATTCTGAATTGATGATTGGATTTTGTCAGGAGTAGGCCCGATGCGAGTTGGGGGATGCACAAGGGTTCGGGCATGTGAACGGGGTTTTCGGAGGGGCAAGGGGCGGCGCGATCTTTGATCAAAACGATCGATTCCGGAGCAAAGTCGGGTGCGGCGCGGGTCTGAGGCGTTGCAGTGGTGTAGAATGGCTCTGGGTCGTTCGTTGGAGACTGGAATGACCGATACTGCGAAGTTGCTGCGTGTATTTCGTGTTGATCAACAGTTGCGCGGTCTGCGCACGAGGCTGACGGCGGCGGAGAGCTTCGCCGCGCAGCAGGAGAAGTTGCTCAACGACTTGAAGTCGCGGCACGCCGCGGCGAGCGCCGAGCTGAAGAAGGCCCGGACCAAGGTCGCCAGCGACGAGAGCGAAACGGCGAGCATCGATGCGCGGATCGCCAAGATCCGCGAGCAGATGAACCAGACCAAGACGAACAAGGAATACTCGGCGTTCCTGAGCGAACTCAACTCGCTCAAGGAGCAGAAGGACGCCGTGGAGACCAACGAACTGCAGCAGATGCAGGCCTTGGAATCCCTGCAGAAGACCGTCGACGACCTGACGACCCAGATCAACGAGCGCCAGTCGATCGTTGAGCGGGCCAAGACGGACTGCCAGACCAAGCACGACGAAATCCGCGATCGCCTCACGGAACTCAAGAGCCAGCGCGACACCCTCGCGGCGGATGTCGCCCCGGCGTCGCTGCGGGTGCTTGAGGAACTCATCGCCGCACGCGGCGATGATGCGATGGCCCCGGTCGAAGTGATCGACCGCCGCAGCCACGAGTGGAACTGCGGCGCGTGCATGATGGCGCTGACGGTCGAGACGATCAATCGCCTGGCCAAGGGCGGAATGACGCGATGCACCCACTGCCAGTGCGTGCTGTTTACCGAGGAAGAGAACGTCGCCAGCAAGAGCGAGCCGAAGGAGCCCAAGGCTCCCAAGGCCCCCAAGGCAAAGGTGAGCAAGGCCAAGAAGCCGTCAGCGGCTCCGGAAGCCGAAGCCAGCGCCTGATTTCGGCCAACCGATGACCACCCAAAGCGGCCTCCGAGGCCGCTTTTTTGTTTTTGGGTGAGTTTTTTGTGATCGGGACTTGCTTCATCCATTCATCCGGATAGACTGATGGTGCATCAAGAGTCCCGGGAGGCCTTTTTCTCCATCCCGGGCGGCAACCGAGTCGGCGTGCATGTCACGTCCGAACGCGGTGCCGAGGCCAATCCGGTCCGGCGGTCAGCGTGCTGATCGAAACGGACAGGAGATGCGGCTGGGCGAGCGTTGCTCCCGGCAAAGACTTCGGGCTTGATCACAGGCCCGGCTTTTCCGAGAACAACCTGGGCACCGGCAAAGGACTCGCGGCGATGTTGTCGCGGGCGCATCGGTCTGGTCATGCTTGATGCCGCAAGGAGGTTCTGCGGCATGGCACGTCACGATCATCACAGCGTTTCTTCCACGGACATCAACACGCGCGACGCGGGCAACGTCACGCCGCTGGCGCTGGCCACTCGGGCGCTGCGGGCCGGGCGGCAGGGGGGGCGGGGCGATGCGCTGGTCGGCGGCATCGTTCAGTCCACCACGTTTCTGCAGGACGGCGACGATGTCGGCTCGCCGGTGGAGTTCGCGTACTCGCGCTGCAGCAACCCGACGGTGAGCGAACTGGAGCGGGCGCTGGCGGAACTGGAAGGGGCGGAGGATTGTGTCACGTTCTCGACCGGGCTCGGTGCCGAGACGGCTTTGATGCTCACGCTGCTCAGCGCGGGCGATCACGTCATTCTCGGCAGCGCGATCTACGGCGGGACAACACGGCTGGTTCAGCAGGTGCTGAGCCGGTTTGGCGTGGAGCACACGTTCGTTGACGCACGCGACGCGGAGAATGTGCAGCGGGCGCTGCAGCCGCGGACGAAGCTGGTGTTCATCGAGTCGCCGGCGAACCCGACGCTGGTGCTGACGGACATCGAGGCGGTGGCGAAGGTGACGCGTGCGGCGGGGGCGATTCTGGCGGTGGACAACACGTTCCTGACGCCGATCGTTCAGCGGCCGCTGGACCTTGGCGCGGATGTGAGCGTGTACTCGACGACCAAGCACATCGAGGGGCACAGCACGGCCCTTGGCGGCGCGCTGGTGACGCGGAACACGGAACTGGCGGACAAGCTGCGGTTCATCCGCAAGAGCACGGGCGGGATTCAGTCGCCGCTGAACGCGTGGCTGACGACGCGGGGCATCCGGACGCTGGCGCTGCGGATCCGCGAGCAGAGCCGCAACGCGCTGCGGATCGCGCGGTGGCTGAGCACGCACGATGATGTCGCGAAGGTTCACTACCCGGGTCTGGAGCGGTTCCCGCAGCGGGCGCTGGCGCTCAAGCAGCACATCGGCGATCTGCACGGCGGCGTGGTGTCGTTCGAGCTGCGCGGGGGCGTGCCGGCGGGGCGCGAGTTCCTGCGGAGCCTGGAACTGTGCTCGCTGGTGGAGCATGTCGGGAGTGTTGAGACGCTGGTGACGCACCCGGCGACGATGACGCACGGCGATGTGCCGCGGCATCAGCGCGAGGCGGTGGGCATCACCGATGGGCTCGTTCGGCTGAGCGTGGGCCTTGAGGATCCGGTGGACGTGATCTCCGACCTGGATCAGGCGATCACGCGGGCGCACGCGAAGAAGGCCGCCGAGCGCGAACTGGCGGCGGCGCTGGCCAAGTAAGGCCTGTGGCGAGCGATTCCCACTGAACCAAACGCATCTGAGGACGGTGCCCACCTTCCCGGTGTTCATCGATCCACGACACCGAGCACAACGACGGCCGCGGCGCCGCGCGAAAGGACACATCATGTCGACGAATCAGAAGAGTCATGCTCACGGCATTCATATCGGAAGCGACGCGGCCCCCGCCGCGGGCGGGGTGAAGACGGAGATTGTCGTGCTGAAGTTCGGCGGCTCGGTGCTGCGGAATCAGCAGGATGTCCGCCGAGCAGCGGCGGAAGTTGCGCGGCACGTGGCCCGCGGGACGCGCGTGGTGGCGGTGGTCAGCGCGCTGGAGGGCGTGACCGACTCGCTGCTGGGTCAGGCACGCGCGTTCGGCGAGTATCACGACCCGCACGCGACGGCGCTGCTGCTGTCGACGGGCGAACTCGCCAGCGCGGCGCTCCTGGGCCTGGCGCTGACCAGCGCGGGGATCACTTCGCAGGTGCTCACGCCGCGGCAGGTTGGCCTGCGAACGACGGGTCAGCCGCTGGACAGCAGCGCCACGGGGCTTGACGCGGGGCTTGTGCGGGCGAGTCTGCGGACACACGCGTGCGTGGTTGTTCCGGGTTTCGTGGGTGTTGATGAGCACGGCGCGACGACGCTGCTCGGCCGCGGCGGCAGCGACCTGACGGCGATCTTCATCGCGCAGCAGTTGGGGTGTCGATGTCGACTTGTCAAGGACGTCGCGGGGCTCTACGAGCGCGATCCGAACCAACCCGGGCCGGAGCCGGCACGGTATCTTGAGGTGTCGTGGGCGCACGCGCTGAGCCTCGGCGGCGGGATCGTTCAGCCGAAGGCGATCGCGTTCGCGCGGGACCACGCGCTGACGTTCGAAGTCGGCACGCACGGACGCGAAGATGCGACGGTCGTTGGCGATGCGCTCGATGGCAATCTGCTGGAGCGGAGAGAGACGCCAGCGGTGGTCGAGGTTTGAGGGAGCAGGAGAGTTGCGGTGTCGTGGCTGGTGGGCGGCGGGGGCCGTGAGGGCACGGCCTCTGCTGCGCCCGCCGGTGCGCTCTCTCCCGCTGCGCGAGGATGGAGGGTGAGGGCCGGTCCGCCCTCAGGCGGGCGGGGGAAGAGTGGAAGAAACGGAAGGGGGCCCGCTGACCGGTGGCATGCGAGCCCAGGGCGGCTCGCCGCGCCACCGGCAACGGTCGTGGGCCCGAAGCGGGCGGTGGGAGTGGCGGGAGCGTGCGATCCGGACCTTCGTCGCGGACTCCTCAGGTCCGCCGTCCGGGAGCGGGCATGGGCGTCCGGGTGATGACTCACTGCACGCGGAGCGGTGGCGGTGCTGGCTCGAACGCCGGGCTGCTCGGCGGCGGTGTCGCGCTGCGCAGGAACTTCTGCCAGAAGCCAACGTCGTACCACGCGCCGAGCTTGTAGCCGACGCGCGGGAAGTGGGCGACCTTGATGAACCCGAGTTTCTCGTGCAGGCGAACGCTGGGTTCGTTCGGGAGCGTGATGCCGCCGAGAACGCTGTCGAAGCCCGCGCGGGCGCAGTCGTCGATGAGGCGCGTGTACAGCGCCGAGCCGACGCCGGTGCGGTGGACGCGGTCGGCGACGTAGATGCCCAGTTCGGCGACCCACTGGTACGCGGCTCGCTCGCGCCACGGGGCGGCCTTGGCGTAGCCGGCGAACGTGCCGTCGATCTCGGCGACGATCCAGGGGTAGCGGTCACGATCGCGCAGCCAGAGCGACCGCATGTCGCCGGGCGTGAGCGGGTCGTACGAGAAGTGGATCGACGTGTGCACGATGTAGTGGTTCGTCAGTTCGACGATCGGCGCAAAGTCGCTCTCGCGGGCGGGGCGGAGGTTCATGCGGCGATCGTTGCGCGCCCGGCGGGAGCGGGCCAGCACGCGGCTCGTGCGGGCGCACGCCGCGGCGTCACGCGACGAAGGCGTGCGGCAAGGTCGGGCCGAGGATCACCGCTCCGTCCGGCAACTTCGGTCTGGCGACCTCGAAGAGTTCGCGCACCGTTTCGAATCGCGAAGCGGGGATCAGCAGGTGCACGCTCGAGAGCGGCATCGCCGAACGCGGGCCTTCGAGCCGCGTCTTGCGGGCGTGGGCTTTGACTTCCGCGAGCGGGCCGGCGACCAGCGTGTGCAGCGCGGCGGGGACGCCATCGCGCGCGGCATACGCCTCGGCACGGGCGCGCAGGTATGAGCCGCCGGCTGCGCCCGCCACCGGTGCCGCGGGCGGCTTGTCCGCGCTCGGCGGCGGGCCGACGTCAAGATGGATGCTGACGCTGACCATGCCCCCCACTTCGGCCAGTTGCGTGCGCAAGTGATCCGCGCGGCAGGCGATGAAGCGTCGCACGCCGGCCGCGGGATCGGTCGCGGCGAGCGCCGAGCCGTCGTTTGCGGGGATCGGCGCGAAGCGGACCGGGAGCATCGGCGAAATGGCGGCGACGGCCGCGGCGACGTGTTCGAAGGTGCGGAGGTCTTCGATCCGCACGCCGGTTGCGAATCGGTCGTCCGCGTGGTGCGAGATGATCGCGGCGAAGCCGGCCTCGATGACGATGCTCAGCGGCGCGCCGTCGATCCCGCGTGCGGTGGCGCGGAGCGATTCGAGCGATGATGTGCGATCGGCGCTGGTGCCGGTGGCGGCGGGCGCGGCGTCGGTGATCGCGTAGATCAGCGTGAGCATCAGTCGGCGTCCAACGGCGGGACGAACGAGTAGACGGGCCACGGGCCGGAGAGTTCGAGACCCACGCCCTGTGCGCCGAGCGCGGCGGAGAGTTCGGTGACGCGGGCGGCGATCGCCGCGGCGCCGTGAGAGCGATCGATGAGCAGCGCGAAGTTGGCGACGACGATGCGTCCGTCGTCGCGTGTGGCGCTCGCGGCGGCGACCTTTCCGACCTGCGTGCGGACGCAGCATGGGCCGACGCTCGCGAGCACATCGGCGGCGCGGGCCCCGATCCATGATGCGACGCCCTCTTCGGCCTGCTGGCGGAGTTTGCGCTCCATGAGGTAGCGTGCGCCGGCGGAGGCGCTCGCAAGGCCCGCGCGCTGGGCGAGTTCGGCGTGGCAGCGGCTGAGTGCCGCGGCGCGGTCGACGACGACCTTGAGCCCCCACTCATCGCGACCGGCGACCTCGTTCAGGAACGCGAGAACGCAGGGGGCGATGTGCGCGAGGCGCGCATCGAGCGAGGCCAGTGATGTGAACAGCGTTGCGAATCGGCACGGGAGGACCGCCGAGCCCGATGCCCGCGCGTGCGTGAGCAGCGCCTCGTGACGCTGCACGCGCGGGGCGAGGAACGCGATGTCCGCGAGGTTGCGCTCGCCGGCGCTGCCGGTGAAGTCCGCGGCGGAGATGTCGAGCACCAGCGCATCCAGCCCGGCGTGCGTGCGGATCATCGCGCGATCGCCGGGCGAGAAGCCAGCAAGGCCCGCGGCGTCGAGCCGCCCCGCGGGGGCGATGCCGATCAGCGCGAGCGCGCGGTCGTGTCCGAGCGCATCGGCGGTGACGCCCTCGGGGGCGCGATCGGGCAGGTCGTGCGTGCGGGGCTCGATGATCGCGTTGGTGTTCATCGTGTGCTCGAAGGGCGCGCGGGATGCCGCCCGTTTGCGTGCGTTACTCGAGTTCTTCGCGGACCGCCGCGTCGAGGTCATCGCGACGGATCGTCACGCTCGGCGCGGGCGCACCGGGGATGATCGCTCCGACGGCGCGGCGGACGGCGTGCATCGCGGCACGGGCGCAGATGCCCGAGACCTGTGCGCCGCTGGCGCCGGGCGTGCGGCGAGCCAGGTCCTCGGGGCTGATGCCGGCCTCGACCGGCTTGCCAGCGAGGTGCACGCGGAAGATCGCGGCGCGGCTGGCTTCATCGGGCGCAGGGATCTCGATGACCTGATCGAAGCGGCCCGGACGGACCATCGCCGGGTCGAGCATGTCAAGACGGTTGGTCGCGCCGAGGACCAGCACGTCCTTGAGCTCCTCGACGCCGTCCATCTCGGCGAGGAACTGCGCGAGCACGCGGTTGGCCGTGCCGCCGTCGGAGCCCTCGCCCCGACGCGGGATGAGCGCATCGATCTCATCGAAGAACAGGATGCAGGGGCTGGCGCGACGCGCTTTCTTGAAGACCTCGCGCACGCCCTTCTCGCTCTCGCCGACGTACTTGCTGATGATCTCGGGGCCTTTGACGGAGATGAAGTTGGCCTCGGTCTGCGTGGCGACGGCCTTGGCCAGCAGCGTCTTGCCGACTCCCGGCGGGCCGACGAGAAGGATGCCCTTGGGGGGCTTGACGCCGGCGCTGGAGAAAACGTCGGCGTGCTTGAGCGGCCACTCGACGGCTTCGAGCAGGCGCTGCTTGACGGGCTCGAGCCCGCCGATGTCGGTCCACTTGACGTTGGGGACTTCGACGAAGACCTCGCGCACGGCGCTGGGCTCGATCTCGCTCATGGCCTGGTTGAAGTGGCTCATCGTCACTTCGAGCGTGCTGAGCAGTTCGAAGGGGATGCTCGACTGGCTGAAGTCGATGCGGCCCATGATCGTGCGCAGGCACGCCATCGCCGCCTCGCGGCAGAGGGCCTCGAGATCGGCGCCGACGTAGCCGTGGGTCGCGTCGGCCAGACGGTCGATGTTGACATCGGGCGCCAGCGGCATGCCGCGGGAGTGGATTTCGAGGATGTGCTTGCGGGCGTGACGATCGGGGATGGGGATCGCGATTTCGCGGTCGAAGCGCCCCGGCCGGCGGAGCGCGGGGTCGATGTTGTTGGGCAGGTTCGTCGCGGCGATGACGATGACGTCGGACCGGCGGTTGAGGCCGTCCATGAGCGCCAGGAGCTGCGCGATGACGCGCTTCTCGACCTCGCCCTGTGTGTTCTCGCGCTTGGGCGCGATGGAGTCGATCTCATCGAGGAAGATGATGCTCGGTCCCTTTCGGGTGGCCTCATCCCAGATCTTGCGGAGGGCGGCCTCGCTCTCGCCGTAGAACTTGTGGATGACCTCCGGCCCGGAGACGGTGAAGAAGTTGGCCTCGGTCTCCTGAGCGATGGCGCGGGCGATGAGGGTCTTGCCGCAGCCGGGTGGGCCGTGGAGGAGGACGCCCTTGGGCGGGTCGATGCCCAGGCGCTCGAGGACCTCCGGATAGCGAAGGGGCAGTTCGATCATCTCGCGGATGCGATGGACCTGGCTCTTCAGGCCGCCGATGTCCTCGTAACTGATCGCGGTGCCGGCGGCGGGGTCGGCCTTTGGCGCGTTCTCGCCGGAGCGCTCGATCACCAGACGCGTGCTGGCGTTGATGAGCACGGGGGTGCCGGCGGGCGCGGCCTTGCGGACGACGAACTCGGCGCTGCGGCTGCCGAAGAGCGCAGCGCGGATACGGTCGCCGGGCACGACGACCAGACCGTCGAGCAGCGAGCCGATGTACTTCAAGTCGCGGTCGCTGACCGTGACGCTGACCGGGGCGATGGTGAGGCTCTCGGCGCTGCGGCACTCGGAGCGTGCGACGGTGACACGATCATCGATGCCCGCGCCGGCGTTGGCGCGGCTGAGGCCATCGAGCTGGACCAGGCCCTGGCCACGCTGCTCCTTGTACGCGGGCATGGCGCGGGCGGCGGTGGTCTTCTTGCCCGTGATGAGCACGACATCGCCGATGTTCACGCCGAGGCGCTTCATGTCATCGGGATCGAGCCGCGCGACGGCGCGGCCGACGTCCTTGCTTAGTGCCTCAGCGACGCGGAGCTGGGCGGACGGACCGCCGGCGGGCGCTGAGCCGCTTTTCTTCGTGGTGTCGCCCGCGGGAGCGTCGCTGACGTGAAACATGCTTCGGCTCCTGATTGGCCGCGAGGTGCGGGGTGGGAGAGGCGGAACGGGCGTCAGACTCGGACCGGGTCGGGCGTGACGGATCGGTCAGCGCATGCAGCGGACTTCGACCAGGCCGTTATTGCAGGCGACGGACATCTTGCTGCACTCAAGGGCCGCGGGGAGCAGGACCTCTTTGCGGTATCGCTTGCCATTGCGCTCGGCGGAGATGGTCATGACGTCGCCCTGGACATCGAGCGTGACGTCGGACTCGCTGATGCCGGGCATTTCCAGCACGAGCTTGACGTGATCGTCTTCCTCGAAGATGTCGCAGACGGGCTCGCGGACTTCCTGAAACGTGGCTTCGCCGGTGCGTTCGTCGCGCTTGAGGTTGCCGAAGGGCTCGACGCGGACATCGCGGCCTTCGTTGAGGGTGCGGACGCGGACGCCGTAACGAAAGTTGACCTCGCGGCCCTGCTTGTCGGTGAGGCTGCCGGAGCGCTTGAGTTCCTCGCCCTTCTCGGCGAGTTCGCCCAGCGTGCGGAGCAGGCCCGAGAGCCCGCCGAGAATGCCCTCGACGCCGGAGCCGCCGATGTTGAGGTTGAAGCCGCCGGTGGCGCCGGTGTGATCGGCGTTGTCGGTGCCGGTGTTGGTGTTGGACTTATCGAAGGGCTTGCGCGGGGGCTGAGAGGGTGCGGGGGCTTGGGTGGGCTCCGTGTGGTTCGGTGGGGCGATCGAGGTGGTGTGAGTTGACGGGATCACGCGGCGCTGTTGAGTGCGGCGCGGGTGTCGATGGGTTGAGTCACGATGATGTCCGGCGCGAGCATGCCCACGGCGTTGTGGAGCATGCCCAGGAAGAGAATGGCTGAACCGCCGGGAGGGAGCGTGGCGTTGATGCGGTCGGCGATGAAGCGGTCGCGCTTTTCGAGAATGGCGCGGGAGCGGAACTCGTGCCGCGGGTCGCACTGGCCCTGCTGGGCCTTGCCGAGCAGGGCGATCTCTTCGAGCAGCAACTGCGGGCTCTCGGTGCCCGTGATCGTCGCGCCGCGTTGATGGAGGTCGAGAAGCAAGGCGTGGTTTCGACTGCCCTTGCGGGTCAGTTCGTGAACGATGGCCAGTTCCGCGGGCTGACCCGACACGGCCGGTGCGTCGCAGACCGGCAGGCCGTCCTGATAGACAAAAAGGCCTGAAGGCGGAATCGGACAATCTCGGACCCAAGTTTCGATCCGTGTCCACAGAGACGCGAGAATCGCCTCTCGCCGGGAGAGGGCCGCGGCTCCGCCGACGCGGGCGATCGCATCGCGCACGCTCTGCGCGGCGTCGCCGAGGTCCGCATCGGTGTGCAGGATCGGGATGTGCACCAGCGTGCGGCTCATGCTCGCGCGGCTCGATCGCGGGGGGCGGGGGGGCGGGGGGGCGGGGTGGAGTGCGGTCAGGACTTCCAGAACTTCGTGGGCGACTCCGGCCGCGTCGGGTCCGGGCCGGCAGGCATCGGTGTGGCCATCGGGAGCGCGGCACGATCGCCCATCTGGCGCTCGAGACTCTCTAGGCGTTCGCGCAGGAGTTTGACCTCCTCGTTGGCGGACTCGAGCTGCTTGGTGACCTTCTTGTCCGGGCCGAAGATGTCGCTGTTGGCCCACCAGTCCATGCCCATCTCTTTGGCCTTGTCGACGGAGCAGATGACCAGCCGGACCTGGATCGTGAGCAACTCGATGTCGACGATCTTCACCTTGACATCGCCGGCGATGACCACACCCTTGTCGAGCACGCGTTCCAACAGGTCCGCGAGATTCGACGAGTCGATATTGTGTTAGGGTCCGCGCGAAGAACTCATGCCTCATCCTTATCGGACAACTTCGCCCGCTTCGTCAGACCAACTTGCCAAGCGGGCCAAGATCGAGGTTCAGATCTTCCTCGGCCACCCCCAGCTCCCCCGCCAGCTTGCGGATTTCCTCGGCCTGGAGCATCAGCGTCGTGCCCAGACGCTCAACCTGCGAATCGCTGAGTTCGCCAGTTTCCATCCGGCGAATGGCCTGGCGTTCGAGCACCTCGTGCAGGAGTTTCACCAGCGTCAGTACGAGCTGGCCCAGCCCCTCTCGAACCTGCGCAGGATCGACATTCAGCCGCTGCTGACTGGGTGTCGCCAGCGGGGCTGTCGAGAGACTACCCACCTCAGAAGGTGGGGCGATCTCTTGGTTTCTCGCGGCGTCGGGGCGCGAATCTGCCCGGATCGAGTCACAGGACTCCACGCCGACGGGAAGAGAAGTAGGACTATCGCTTGCTTGTGTAGGTGCTGTTCCGATCCCGCTGACTTGATCGGCAAGGGATGCGCACAACTGACGCAACTGGTCCATGTTCACGGGCAGGGTGGGCTCGACCACGGCCTGACCATGGGACGGGGCCTGACTCGCGGCGTCCGCGGCGATGACTTGGGCCGAGGCAGGGACAGCGGGGCTCCTGGTTTGACCTCGCGCGCCGCGGCGGGCAGAGCTCGCTCTTGGTTCGGCTCGGCGCTGAGGAACTTGCGGGCGGTATCGGCGCTGGCCAGCAGGACTTGCAGACCCAGGTACACCAGTTCGACATCGGCGACGCTGATGCACACCTCGCCGCGGAGGACGACGCCCTTGTGAAGCAGGCGGTCGATCGCGTCGCAGAGGCTGACTTCCTGATGGGTGAGTTTGGCGCTGGTGCTCATGCCGCGGCTCCAGCCTGGGCAGGGATTCGGGCGGGGGCGTCGGCCCGAGCCTCGCTCGGCGCGGGCGAGAGCTTGTTCGCGGCAGGCTGCGCGAACAGCGCCGAGCCCAGCGCGGCCAGATCGCGCAGACCCGACGGCGCGGTTCGACGCTCGACGACGGCCATGGCCAGCGACGGGTGCGCGGCACGCAGACGTGCGATGATCGCCAGCTCGCGAGCGTTGACACTCGCAAGAAGCGCATCCTGAGCCTCTCCCGGAGCGGGAGGGGGCGTGACCTGATTGATGATCACCGACGAGACGCCCACGCCTGTGTGCGAGCAGGCCTCGACCAGATCGCCGGTCTCGGCCAGCGCAAGTTCGGTGGGAATGGCCACGCCCAGGATGCAGCAGCGTGCGGGATCTTCGAGCAGTGCGCGGAGCTTCTTGACACCCTTGGAGATCTGCACCAGCCGCGCCTGGAGCTTGGGCAGGCGGATGACCTTCTGATACTTCAGCAGCACGGCGAAGATGCTCTGGAGCCACTGCTCAACCAGCACCGGCAGTTGCAGGAGGCGGAGGGCGTGGCCCGTGGGCGCGGTGTCGAGCACGAGCGTGTCGACGCCGGACTCGAGGAGTTCGACGACCTTGGTCAGGGCCATGACTTCATCGAGGCCGGGCGGGGAGAGATCGAGCAGCCGCTCGAGGACATCGCGGTCGAATGTCGCATCCGCCGAGCCGAACATGCGCTCGAGCATGCCCTCGAGCATGCCGGCGTAGAGCGTGCGCAGCGACTCCATCTCCGATGCGGCGTCGAGCTCCATGGCCCGCAGCGTCGGCGCGACGGCCGCATCGACCAGCGCGGGAGTTGGGCCGAGGCTCATGGCCAGCGCATCGCCCAGCGAGTGCGCGGGATCGGTGCTGACGATGACGACATTGCGCCCCGCGGCCTGTGCGACGGCGCTCGCGGCGGCGCAGGACATCGTGGTCTTGCCCACGCCGCCCTTGCCGGTGAGCAGCACCAGACGGAGATTCTCGGCGCTGGGCAGCGCGACCGTGCCGTGCACTCGGGGCGGATCGGCGATGATCGCGGGCCCGACCTCATCGACGGCGACGCGGGCGGCCTCGCGGTCGGCCAGGCTCACCGGGTCGATCAGCGAGCCGTACAGGTTCGCCATCGCATCAACACCCAGAACCTCATCGGCCAGCAGCGGCAGACCCCAGATGGCGCGCTTGGTCAACTCCGGCGGCAGGCGGCGGAGATGCGACGCCTGCGCCGAGCGGAGCGCACGCAGCGGAGCGCTGGTCGCCGTCTCGGGAATCAGACGGTTGACGATCACATCGCTGAGCGGAATGTCCAGTTCCTCGAGCCGGCGGACCAGGTCGCCGGTTTCGGCGACGCTGAGGCTCTCGGCGAGCATGACGGGCACGAACGTGCAGCGGGCGCGATCCTTGAGCAGTTCGCTGGTCGCGTCGAAGGTCTCGCGAAGGCCATCGAGGAACTCGTCGAGATGATCCGGCGCGGCAGCGCGGCGGCCGAAGAGCGAGATCATGTAGCGGTGCTTGGCCAGCAGCGCATCCATCGCCTCCATCCAGCGTCCGAGGAAGTCCGGCATTTCCAGCAGGCGCAGGGCGTGGCCCGTCGGCGCGGTGTCGATGATGATGCAGTCCTGTTCGCGCGCGTGAACGCTCGTGCTGATGTGCAGGAAGACCATGAGTTCATCAAGGCCGGGCAGAGAGAGTTGCAGGAAGTTGTCGATGTCGCCGCGGTCGAGGAACGTGCCGCGTGCGGCGACCTCGGCAAGGTCCTGCTGATGGGCCTTCATGAACGCGTCGTGCTCGGCGGGGGCATCGATCTCCAGCACGCGGAGGTTGGTCGGGAGTGCCGAGCCGTGGATCGCATCGCGCACGCTGTGCGCCGGGTCGGTGCTGACGAGCGTGAACGTGCGGCCGGGCTGCGAGCGGGCCAGCGCGATGGCCGCGGCGGAGGCGCAGTTGGTCTTGCCCACGCCGCCCTTTCCGCCGAAGATGATCAGTTCCAGGGCCGGATCGCTGAGGAATCGTGGAGTTCCGGAGGCCGGGGTGTCGCTGCTCATGATGTGGCCTCACGGTCGGGCGATTCGTCGGGTGCGGGTGTGTCGGACTCGGCTTGGCGGTCGCTTTCTTCTTCGTCGTCTTGGCCTTCTTCGTCGATGCTCTCGGCGTCTTCTTCGGGCTCATCGTCGAGCGATGCCTCGGCATCGCCCGCGTCGGAGTCGTCGTCGTCATCAGCGTCGTCGGATTCGTCTTCGTCGGCTTCGTCGTTCTCGTCACCGTCGTCGCTGTCGCTGTCTTCGTCGGTCGCGCCGCCCTGGCCCTTGAGTTCATCGAGCCGGTCGAAGACTTGCGTCTCGAGCGTGTCGAACTCCTCCTGCGTGATCGCGCCGGTTTCGAGCTGCATGTACAGCGTCGAGAGCCGGGCGGTCAGCGCATCGGCCTCGTTCTCGGCCTCGGCCTCCGCCGCGGCCTGCAGTTCGCGCACGATCCACAGAAAGCCCTTGGCCGGCGCCATCAGGATGTTGTCGATGATGAACATCGCGTTCCCCGCTCCGCGCCCGGCTCAGCCGGCCTTCCGCGCCTTGGGCATGGTGACTCTCAGATCGACGAATGAGTGGCAGGCCCACGGTCCGCTGAGATCGAAGACGTGGTTGTCGTCGAACTCCGCGGCCAGGTCGTTGATGGCCTTCTCGAAGGACGCCTCCTGGCCGCGCGAGATCATGATGCTGAAGTTGACCAACTCCTTCTCGTTGCGCGGGCCGGGCTATGCGACTTCCGCGCTGATGGGCTCGACGATCGAGCGGACGCGATGCTCGCTCTGCTCGCGCAGGCTCGCCAGCACGCGCTCGAAGCACCGGCCCGCGGCCATCTTGGTGTCGTGCGACGTGTCGCCCGCGGCGATCGCGTCGCGATAATGGCGGAGTTCAGGGTCCAGCGAGACAAGATGGGCGAAGACGTTTTCCACGCCGAGGCTCAGGCGGAGCGTCATTTCGCACCGGCCGCGGATGTGCTCGAGCTGCTCGCGGAACATCTCATCGTTGAGCGTCAGCAGGTCCTTGACGCCACGAACGCTGCTGGCGACGGTGCCGAAACTGGTGGGCAGCACATCGCACGCGCGGGCCAGGGCCTGCACGACGCGCTGGTGCGCCGAAAGCAGGCGGCGCTCCGGGCGGAGCCTGCCCGCGGGTGCATCGCTGATGACCGCGGCCAGCGTGCCCTCGCGGAGCGTGCGCACGGGCTGATCACCCAGGCCAAGCAAGTCGGCGGGAATCACCGCGGTCGCCGGGCACACGCCGTAGATGCAAAGGCCCGCGGCGACCTTGGGGGCGCTCGCGGCGGGGCTGCTCGAGTTGGTGTCGGGCGCGGCGGACACGGCGGCCGGGGCGGAAGGGGCGGCCGGGGCGGACGGCGGCATCGGTGCCGGCTCGATCTGCGAGTCCGCGCGGACGAGGTTCTCGGTCTGCGGGTTCATCGATGGTTCCTGCGTTGGTCAGGACGCGACGCGGGCGTCGGCAGTCGGTGGCGGGCGGTGGCGGGCGGTGGCGGTCGGTGTGTCGGCGCTGGCTCAGGCGGCGGTTGCATTGCCGGCGCCGGGCTGAGCGCCGACGCTGGCGGGTGCCGCGGCGTGGGCCTTCTCGGCGGCGAGTTCGGCCTGGGTCTGCGGCGTGAGATAGCCGTTGCCGCCGGGCGGGCCGAACGGGCGGACCATCTTGACCTGTCCATCGCGCGTGCGGACCTCGAGCAGGCCGCGGCAGGTGCTGCAGCGCACCGCGCCCTCGTAGTCGTCATAGCTCTTGCCCAGGTCGAAGCGATGGCCGCACATGATGCAGTTTACATGCATGATTCTGTCCCTTTCTCTGTCTCGGCCGCGACGCGGACGCGCGACGCGGCGGGTTTGCGTGCTGTTCAGTACCGATGCTTGAGGATGCCCGCCGGGCGGATGGTCGGGTTGGTCGCGGCGGTGCTGCGCCCGGGCTTGATCGCCCGCGGCTTGAGCTCGGGAAGCGGCGCGCGGTTCTGAATGACCTCCAGGATCGCGCGGACCTCGGTCTCGATTGCTTCGCACCGCTCGTGGCACTTGCGGGCTCGCTCCAGGGCCACGCGACGCTCCTGATCGCGGCGGTGACGCTCCATTTTCAACGCGCACAGCCGCATGTGAAGCTTGTGCGGCGCCACATCGCCGCCGCCCATGAACGTGGCGGTCGTCTTCATGTCCTGCAGGCCCTTGAGCGTCATCGGCTGGCGGTTCATGTCGCGTCTCCCGTTCGTGGCTGCGGGGCTCCGGCGATCATGCCCGGGCAGCCCGCATCCTGACTCCGTTCGTGTGCCTTAGGCGGCACGGCCCTTGCGCTTGCCGCCGGTGCTGCCGCCGCTTGATGGACTCGTGCCCACGTCGCGGAGGAGCTCGGCGATCAGGTCGCGGAACGTGGCCTGATTCCAAGGACCGTTGATGTCCTTCGGATCGATCGAGTTGCCGAAGAAGTCCCACGCGAAGATCGCGAAGCGGTCATCCTGAATGTCGGCCGGCACGCCCCGGCTGGCCAGCACGCGGGCAAGGCCGATGCACGAGCGGATGGTCGGACGTGCGGCGCTGGCGCCGAATTGACGCAACCCGCGGGCGATGTGCACGACGATGGCGCACTGCTCGGGAGCGAGGCCGCTCTTGGCGCTGGTGATGTCCTGCTCGGTTGCCTCGTCGTAGTGATCGACGGGGATGGTGACCATGCGGTCGAGCAGAGCGTCCTGCGTCTTGTGCACGCCGGCGTATTCCTCCGGGTTGCTCGTGAAGATCGCGCGGAAGCGCGGGTGGACCTTCAGGTAGCCGTCGCCGCCGGTGCGGGGCAGGTTGAGGATGCCCTCTTCAAGGATCGACAGAAGCGTGTTGTTGGCCTCCGGTCGCGAGCGGTTGAACTCGTCGTAGATCAGCACGTGGCCCTGCTCGCAGGCGGTGGTGAGCTTGTTGTCGGTCCAGTGCACATCGACCTTTTCCTCGGTCTTGAGCACGCTGGAGATGTAGTTGTCAACGAGCGTGCTCTTGCGATAGCCGGCGTCCTTGCCGACAAGGTCGCTGGAGCCGAACTCGTCGTTGCCGTGGATCAGCGTGACGGGGCGGGCCAGTTGTGCCGCGATGTGGAACGCGAGCGTTGTCTTGCCCGTGCCGGCAGGACCGGCCAGATGCACGGCGTAGCCGCATTCCAGGTACGTCATCGCGCGGTCGGTGATCGCCTGCACCTCGGGCGTGAGGACGAAGGTCGAGCCGGCCTCGAGCACCACCGTTGGGGTGTTGCCCATGCTTCCCGCGGCCGGGCCGAGGGAGGTTCCGGGGATCGGGTTCGGTTCGGCGTGCACGTCGTCGGAGACGATGCTCATGACGCTGGGTATCGGCCCATCGCAGGCGTCAATTCAGCCCCACGCGTCACAACCGCGCAGGTCCCGCAGGACACCCCTGCACGGGTAGTGCCCATCGGCTGTGATCGGGCGTTCGCGCGTGCGCTTGCGTTGGTCAGAGCGCTCAGAAGTCGTCGTCGCTCTCGGGAGTCTCTCGCTCCGGCGGCGAGCCCGCGGGGCGGGAGTCGGCATACGCACGCGTGTCGTGCTCGGCGTGAGCGCGGATCGCATCGAGATCGGCTTCGGTCATCCACGGCAGCTCGCGCAGTTTGCGCACGATCGACTCCGGCACGGCACGCCCCTGCCGCTCCCAGCGCGGGCGGCTCTTCCAGTACCGGTGCATCCAAAGGAACTGCTCCGGCGCCTCGCGGACGCTCTGCTCGATCGCGCGGCGATACCTCGCCGCGATGTAGAACAGCGGGTCGGGCTGGGCGAAGTAGTCCTCCGGTCCGAAGATGTCGACCATCGACAGGTCGTATCGCAGGCCGTCGGGCTCGCGGGCAAGGGTCACGATGCTTCGTCCGTCGCTCTCGAGGCGGGACGAGAGCGTCTGCCCGCCGGAGCGACGGGCCATGCCGACGATGATCGTGGCGTTGTAGCGCGTGGCACTGAGGCCGATGGCCTTGTACGTGCTGGCCATGCGGTTGAAGAACGGGACGAAGATCCCGCGGTCGCCCGCGTTCTGATCCGCGACAAAGCCCAGCGGCATGCCCGAAGAGAGAATCTGCGGCATGAGCCGGGCCGCGCCGAACTTGTCCACCAGCACCAGCCCGCGCCGGCCGCGCTGCTCGCGCACCCACTCATCGGCCGGCTTGAGATCCAGCGGGCGGTACAGCGCGTGCACCGGGAAGCCCAGGAGCGAGAGCGAATAGCCCGCCATCTCCCAGTTGCCGCAGTGCCCGCAGATGAAGATCACGGGCCGGCCCGACACCATCGCCCTCACCGCCGGCTCGAGATTGTGCAGGTTCACGCGACCCGCCCAGCCCTCGTGCGTGAGCAGCCGCGGCGTGAAGAGGACCTCCACGCCGAGCATGAACAGATGCTCGTACGAGCGCACGGCGTATTCTCGGCGCAGGTCCGGCCCCCACTGCGGAAACGCGACGGCGATGTTCTCCTCCGCACGCGCGAGCCGCTTGCGGTTGAAACCCGCATCGCCGAATGCCCGCCCGGCGCGCTTGGCGATGGACAGCGTCTGGGCAAGGTCGCCCATGCCGGCCACGCAGACCGCGCCGCGGATGGCGCGGTAGATGATCTGGCCGAGTGCGGGGTGCAGCTGCGCGCGGACCTTGGGCATCGGGGGCAGTTTATCCGCCCTCGCGTCGCGGGCCGGGGTCAGTTCGCGCAACCGGCGAAGAACAGCGTGAAGTCGCCGTTGTCGATCACGCCGTCCGCTCCCGGCTCTCCGTCGGTGTTGGCCACATCCGCGATCAGGCGGGCGGGGTCATCGCCGGACAGGAAGAACGCGGTGAAGAACGCCGAGAAGTCGCCGTTGTCGACCGCGCCGTCGCTGCCGGGATCACCGTCGGTGTTGGCGATGTCGGCGGGCGAGCAGCCCGTGGAGGTCTGGGGCGTCCAGACCACGCCGACGTACAAGCCCTGCAGATCGCTGGCGAAGCCGTAGATCTTGCCGGACTCGTCGACGGCCTGCGCGACGGAGTAGCGGAAGTTGAAGCCCGTCGGCAGCAGCCGGTGCAGATTGACGAAGGTCGTCGGCCCGACCCATGCCACGGCGTGCTCATCCGTCTCGCCGGTGCCCGGGATGTCCTCGACCGCGGCGGAGCCGACGAACACGACATCGTTCAGCGTCGTGCCGAAGGCCCGTGCCGAGCGGGCGTAGGTGTTGATCACGCTCGGATCGGCCGGGTGCAGCGAGATCGTGTCGGAGAAGTTCGAGAGATTGAACAACATCGCGTGACGCGGCCCGCCGGTGGCGCTGCCGTAGCCCTCGCCGAAGCCGTAGCCGAGCACGAGATCGTACAGGAACGTCTCGTCAAAGCCGTCGGGGCGCACGATCTGGCCCTGATCGTTGAGCGAGGGCCAGTACACGCCGGTGCGCATCTCGCCGAAGTCCTCGCCCGTTTCGACGATCGCGCCGTCGCGGATCGCGAACGCCGCGCTGCCGAACAGCGTCGGGGGGTGAATCGAGCGTCCGCTCTCGGGCGTGCCCTGCCATGCGTAGGCGTTGTCCAGCGGTCCGCCCAGAATCGTCCGTGCCGCGCCGACCTGGGTCTGGCCATCCGTATCGCTGGCGACGGCCGAGAGCGTCTCGCTGTTGTTCAACTGCACAACGCTCTCGGCGGTGCCCGTCCAGAGCAGCGCGATGTTGGGATCGCTGGTGAAGCCGAAGCCCACCTGCTGGCCGTTCCGCGAGCGATTGGCGTACGACGCGGAGAATCCGGTCGGGTGCAGATCGACGACGTTCGAGCCGTCGAACACGAAGGCTCGCACGATCCGCGAGTCGGGAATCGGTGACTCGATCGGCAGCGAGTAGCTCCCCACCGCGCCGGCGCTTTGCCCGCCGCCGCGGATGAACGTCTCGAGGGAGCCAGCGGGGTTGATGATCGCCGCGGAGTACGACTGCGCCGAACACACACCGCCCGCGAGGCTCACGAGGACTGCCGAGAGAACGACCCGACCGCCGACGGTTATCGCGCGTCCAGACATACACAGATCGCCGAAGTAAATCCGACCACTCTCGAACACTTCGCGAGCATCTCGCGAGCACTGGGCATATTCGTTGACCGGGCTCCGCCATGAAGACGAAGATTCCGATCGACTTCCGACACGCCCTGCCGAAAGACACCGCCCATGAGGCGGAACGTTCCGCCACCGAGCGAGTCCGCACGCACGTTTGCGCGACGCTCACACGGTGTTTGCGCTCTGATTGTCGATGATCACCCTCGGCCCGGGCGGCGCCGCTCGATCGCCGCCGATCTTCGCAACTTCCCTTGCTGATTAAACCTCATCCCCGAGCGTGCGCTTGCGTCGAAGCGTGTGGTGATAGGCCTGTGCAAACCGATGCGCCTCATCCCGCGCGGCCTGAAGGAGCTTGAGGCCCTTGTTGTTCCGCGGCAGCCGCAGCGGCTCGCTCACGCCCAGCACGTGCACGAGTTCCTCCTTCTTGGCCAGGCTCACCAGCGTGGCCGGCTTGAACGGCGTATCGGCGAAGACCTCCATCGCGGCGTTGAGCTGCCCCTGGCCTCCGTCGATCATCACGACATCGGGGAACAGTTCGTGCCCCATCGCCGCGTCGCGGTAGCGTCGGCTGACGACCTCGCGGATCGCCGAGTAGTCGTCGTTGGCCACGGTCCGGACCTTGAACCGTCGGTACTCATCCTTGAACGGCCGCCCGTCCATGAAGCAGACCTTGCTGCCGACGGTCTCGTTCCCTTGCAGGTGGGCGATGTCGATCGCCTCGACGAACCGCGCGGGCCGATCCAGCCCCAGAACCTTGGCCAAGGCCTCGCAACTCTCGCGCGGGTGCGCGTACGCAACCTCCGCCTCGGGCTGATAGCCGTCGTCGATGCTCGCGCGATCGTTCAGCTTCTCCAGCGAGCGGATCTGGTCCCGCAGCGCCGCGGCACGCTCGAACTCGAGCGCCGCGCTGGCTCGCTCCATCTCACCCCGCAGCTCGCGGAGCATCGCGCTGCGCTTGCCCGAGATGAACCGCACGAATCGATCGACATCCTGCCGATACGCCTCGGTGCCGATGCGCTCGGCGCAGGGCGCGGTGCACTGATTGATCGCGTGCAGAAGACACGGGCGAAAGAGCCGGTTGCGCTCGTCGCCGTGAACGATGTCCAGCGAGCACGTGCGGAACTTGAAGGCCCGCTGGAGCAGCGTGACAGCCTCGCGCAGCGCGCCCGCGTTGGCGAAGGGGCCGAAGATCCTCGCGTTCAGGGCGTACGGCCCGGCGCTGACGCCGCGCGGATCTCGCGTGACGTATACGCGCGGATAATCCTCCCGCTGCGTCACGACAAGATACGGGAACGTCTTGTCATCCTTGAGCCGCACGTTGTACCGCGGCGGCGGCTTGAGGTCCTTGACCAGCCGGTTCTCGGTCAGCAGCGCCTCCCACTCCGTCTCGCACTCGATGATGTCAAAGTCCGCGACAACATCGAGCATCGGCTGCTTCTTGACCCCAAGATCCGCCGACGGCACGAAGTACGACGACACCCGATCGGGCAGACGCAGGGCCTTGCCGACATAGATCACTTCGCCGTCGGAGTCCTTCATCAGGTACACACCGGGAACCTCGGGCAGTTCTCGCGCACGCTTGAGCAGCCGGGCCAGGCGAGCCTCGCGGCTCTCGGGCGCGCGCACACCATCGCCACGCTCGGCATCGCCGCCCGCGCTGGCGTTCACGCCGCGAACTGGATCGGTCCCCTCGGGGCTCACGAACGATCCTAGCCGAGGAGCACCGATCTACTCTTTGCGACATCGACCGCCACGGGAGCCAGCGATGCTCACGAAAGCCACCAGTTCCGCCACGACCACCGCCCACGCGGCCAACGCCCGGACAGCCCTCCCAACGCTCCCGGCACTCGTCCTTCTTGCACTGATTCCGCTTGCGCAGACCGGCTGCGAGCGCTCGCCGCAGGGCAAAGACGCGCCCCCCTCCGCCGCGGCGGCGGCTCCCGACACCGGCGAGATTCCGCGTTGGCCCCCCACCCCCGCCGCATCCGCTCGCACGATCGTCGTCACCTCGCCCGTCCTGCTCGATGCCGTCCGCCACATCGCATTTACACGCCTGCCGTCGCTCCGCGTTGAACTGCTGGGCGATCCTCCCTCGGCCGAAGTTCTGCTCGCGGCGGACCTGATCATCGCGCTGGATGAATCGCTCGACCCGCGATCCGTGCCCGTTCCCGCCGACGCCCCGGCCCGAATCGCGCGCATCGCGCCACCGGACGCGACACGGCTGATCACCGCTAGCAGCAACCCCGCGCCCGGCGTTCACCTCGATCCGTTGCTTTGGGCGGAACTGCTCCCGGCCATTCACGCCGCGCTGATCAGCATCGACGGCGGCACGCCCGAGGCCAAGGCCCCGTACGACGCCGGGCTGGAGCGATATCGCGACCGCGTGAGCACGCTCGGCAGCTACGCGAAGAAAGTTCTCGGCACGATTCCCAGCGATCCGGCGCTGATCGTCAGCGATGAGCCGAGCCTGGAGTATCTCACGCGCGGCGCGATGATCGAGTTTGTCGCGCTGCCCGTGCGTGATCGTCCCGTCGTTCGCCCGGAACTCGCGACGCTCGCGGGTCGGCTGGCCGAGCGACGCGTGCCGGCGATCTTCGCCGCGGCCGATCACCCCTGGGCCGCGGCCCTGGCGGAGATGTGCCGCTCGCTGGGGCACGAGGTGCGTCTTGTGCCGCTGGGGTTCGTGCGCACGCTCGGGCCGGAGGGCACGCCCGAGGCGGCGTACGCGGGCGCGATCGATTCGATGGTGCGGACGATCGTCGCGGAACTGCAGGGGAGCGTGCCGGTGCGGCGGTTCACCAGCACACACCCGATGCCGCCGGTGCCGCCCGCCGCCGAGAGCGATCGCGCCGGCCCCGCCGCCGGCCGATAGACTCCGCGCATGCCCCCGCGCCGCAATCGCCGCCCCCGAACCGTCCGAGCCACTCCCACCGCCCGATCCGGCCCGGCCGGGCGCACGCCCGCGCTCCCGCCGGTCGTCGGGATCATCATGGGCTCTCACTCGGACTGGGAGACCATGCGTCACGCGGCCGAGACGCTCGAGCGACTCACCGTTCCGTTCGAAGCGCGCGTGGTGTCCGCGCATCGCACGCCCGCGCTGCTGGCCGAGTACGCCATGCAGGCACAGGCGCGGGGCCTGCGCGTGATCATCGCCGGTGCCGGCGGCGCGGCGCACCTCCCGGGCATGTGCGCGAGCATGACGAGCCTGCCCGTTCTTGGCGTGCCCGCTCAGAGCAAGGCGCTCGCGGGTGTCGATTCGCTGCTGTCGATCGTGCAGATGCCCGCCGGCGTGCCCGTGGCGACGCTGGCCATCGGCCGCGCGGGCGCGATCAACGCGGGCCTGCTGGCGGCGAGCATTCTGGCCCTGACCGAGCCGGCGATCCGCGCACGGCTCGAGGCTTTCCGCACCGAGCAAACCGCCCGCGTGCTCGATCATCCGGACCCGCGCACGCCGCCGCCCGAGCACGACGGGGCGACCGCCGGCCGCGGCTCTGAGCGCCCCTCCACAAGTCGACGGTCCGCCGCACGGAGACCGCGCCGATGAGCACGCCGCCCTCGCACGCAGCGAAAGACGCCGCGACCGTCGGCGTGCTGGGCAACGGGCAACTCGGGCGCATGCTCGCGCTCGCGGGCCTGCCTCTGGGCCTGCGATTCCGCTTCTTCGACCCCGCGCCCGATGCGCCGGCGTGCGCCGCGGGCGCGTGCGTGCTGGCGCCATTCGATGACTTGGCCGCCGCGGATCGCTTCGCGCGGGGCCTGACTGTCTGCACCTACGAGTTCGAGAACGTGCCCGCGGCACTGGCGCGGCACATCGAACGTGCCGTGCCCGTACGCCCCGGCCCGCTGGCGCTCGACGTTTCGCAGGATCGTCTCGCGGAGAAGTCGCTCTTTCGCACGCTGAACATCCCCACCCCCGCTTTCCTGCCCATCGACTCGCTGGACGACCTCCGTGCCGGGATCGCGAGCGTGGGTCTGCCCGGCGTGCTCAAGACCCGCCGCGGCGGATACGACGGCAAGGGGCAGCAGGTGCTGCGCAAACCCGAGGACCTCCAGCCGGCGTTCGCTTCGCTCACCGCGGGGCTCGCTCAGGATGCTGGAGGCGCTCGCAGCGCGGGGCTGATCCTCGAGGCGTTCGTGCCATTTACGCGCGAGCTGTCCGTCATCGCGGTCCGAAGCACCAAGGGCCAGGTCGCCTTCTATCCCCTGACGCTCAACACGCACCAGTCGGGGATTCTGCACACGAGTTTCGCTCCGTTGAGCCCGCTCAGCCCCGAGATGGAGTCCACCGCGCACGGCTACGCCCGCGCGATCATGGAGCATCTGGACTATGTCGGCGTGATGGCGCTCGAGCTCTTCGACCACAACGGGCGGTTGCTCGCCAACGAGACCGCGCCGCGTGTTCACAACTCAGGGCACTGGACGATCGACGGCTGCGTGACGAGCCAGTTCGAGAATCATCTTCGCGCGATTATGGGCTGGCCGCTGGGCTCGACCGAGGCGCTCGGCGCGTGCGCGATGATCAATATCGTGGGACAGAGTCCGCCGACGGAGGCGCTCGCGTCGCTCGCAGGCGCGCGCCTGCATCTGTACGACAAGGCCCCGCGGCCGGGACGGAAACTCGGGCACATCAACTTTGTCGAGCGATCCGAGGCCGACCTGCACGCCCGAGTGAACGCGGCTTTGGATTTGCTCGCGCGATCGCGCTCGGGCGGAGCCTGAGGTCCGCTATCGCGACATGCCCGCCGTCTCGCCCGTGCGGAACGCACGCTCGATGAGCGCCGCGTCGGCCGCGTCGATCGTGCCGCCGAGATCCGCGTCGCTCCGCGTGCCGCCGGCGCCGGGGACGTTCTGGACACTTTGGGCGTACAGATCCTCGATACCCATCACGCCGTCGCCGGTCACATCCCAGTGCGGCCCGAAGACGCTCCGCAGCAAGTCGCTCGGTTCCTCCTGCGCGGGGTAGAGGTGCGTGAGCGCATCGGGCAGGCGCGCTGCCCATGCCGCCTCGTTGTGCTGCTGGCCGAAGCCCACCATGTGCTGGAGCTCGCCGCTGAGCGCGTACTTCGACGCAGAGCCCTCGACGAAGTGATCGCGCAGGCCGAGCGTGAGCCAGAAGTTGTCGGCGCTGGTGCCGCTGTCGCCGCTATCCAGCCACATGCGCACGGCCCGCACCGGCGTGGTCCGGACGCGTGTGAGGTAGTTCGGGCACGTTTGCCACGCGCCGCTGAGCAGGCCGCCGCGGGTGAAGGTGGACGTGAAGTCCCAGACGCCCTGGAGCGAGATCACGCCTCCCATGCTGCTGCCCATGAGCCCGGTCCAGAAGGCATCGGGCTTGGTGCGGTACTGCGCATCGATGATCGGCTTGAGCGTGTCGCGGATGAAGGACAGGTACGCCTCGCCGCGGCCGGTGCCGCCGAGCGAGTCGGTCGATGGAAGATAATCGCGCAGTCGGTTCGGACCGTTGTCGATGGCGACGACGAGCACCTCGCTCATGCGTCCGGACGCCTGCAGCGATGCGATCGTTCCCGCCGCGTTCCACGAGCCGAACGCGCCGCTCTCAAAGACGTTCTGCCCATCGTGCATGTACAGCACCGGATAGCGGCGCGTGGTGTGCTGGTCGTAGCCCCGCGGCAGAAAAACGCGGTAGCCGCGCGTCTCGTTCAACTGCGGCGAGAACACCGTCGGGACGCTCGATGGCGAGTACGCACGCCGTGCCCCGCCGACGCTCCACGCCGGCACATACGTGAACATCTGCCCATCCTGCACAAACACCCCATCAAGATTCGTCGCATACGTGCCGGTCGTCGGCGTACGCGAGCCGGGCTGAGCCACATCGGTCACGTAAAACTCGAACGCCTCGCCGGCTGCGTGCATCCCCCAGGCGATGAACGTGCCCTCGCCCGAGCGATCGCCCGAACGTGCCGGGCCGGTCACGGTGGTTCGGGTCATCGTCACGGGTGTGAAGTCCGAGCCCGCGGCGGGAGAGATCGCCCGCCACCAGAGCACAGGCTGCGCATACGCCGAGGTGATCCACACCGCTTTGCTTCGCGTCGGCCGCGGCTGCTGCGCGGTGCTCGCGACCAGCGGACCCTGCACCGTTGTCGCGGCCCCGTTCTGCTGCGTCGGGCCGTCGCTGCGGACGAGGAAGCGATACGTGTACGTCCGCCCCGCCGGGAGCGAGACGGTCGCGCGCCAGAGCGGATAGGCACCGGGCGAGAGCTTGATCGCGCGCGATGTGTCGTTGCCGCCGAGTTCGGGAAGATCACCGACGACATAGACCGACTGGCCGACGGTCGTTGTCTGCGTGACCGCGAACGTCACCGTCTCGCGCGGCGCGAGCCCGGGCTGAGCGATCGCCCGCACGCACGGGACGAGCATCAACAACACAACCGCAATCCGAGCGAGCATGGGCCGCCGGAATCCGGCACAAATCGTCGTCGTGAACTTCATGAAGCCAAAGTGTAAACCGGCCGCGGTGCCATGCCAGCGATCTCTCGCGATGGCTCGCCCGCGCGAGGCGGCAAAGACTCAGGCCTGCGCCGACTGCATGGGTGCGTTGGACGTGCTCTCGCCGCCGCCGGCAGGAGAGGGCTGAATCGGACCCAGCGCTTCTTCATATACCACGGCCATGCGGACCAGTTCGGCGAGGCTCGGCGCATCCATCTTCCGCATCACGTTGGCGCGGTGGATTTCGACCGTCTTCTCGCTCAGACCCAGCTTCGCCGCGATCTGCTTGTTCGCGTTGCCCGTGACAACCAAGTGGCAGACTTCCTTCTCTCGCGGCGTAAGGCGCGACACGCGGATGGCAACATATCGCTGACGCTGGCGCAGCGCCTGCTGCTTGACGTCGTGCTCAACCGCCGAGCGAATAGTCTCGAGAATCGCCTGATCATTGAACGGCTTCTCGACGAACTCCCGTACACCGGCCTTGAACGCCCGAACCGCCATCGGCACATCGGCGTGACCGGTCACCACCACAACGGGAATCGTGAAGTTGTTGGCGACCAGTCGCTGCTGAAGCTCGAGGCCGCCGATGCCCGGCATGCGGACATCCGCGACGACGCACCCCACCGCGTTGACCGGAAACTCCCTGAGGAACTGCTCGGCAGTCTCATAAGTGCAGACCTTCAGGTTCACAGATTCTAGAAGAAACTTCAGGCTCCGCCGGATCGCGGGATCGTCGTCAACCACGTACACGCACGGCTCAAACTGACCTGACGCCTGATTCATCTCGATTCTCCGAGGTCACTTGCTGGAGGGGCCTTGAAACGTCTGAGGCACATGAAGCGTAGCAGAGTTGAGGGTTTTGGCTAAACGACTCCAAAATTGTGGATGGCTTCTTCCCTCAACCCATACTCGCGACGCTCTGACTAGTCCGTATCACTGCGACTGATTCCCCCTATATCGACCAACACAGGAGCATCCTTCAGAACCTCCCCGCGTGCGCTTTCTCAAAGCCAAATCGAGCACGAGATGCTGCATATTCCCACAAACACCGAACCCGGGGATTCTCTGTGTTTCCACAAACATCTTAACCGAGTCGCAACAGTCCGGGCAACAATTCCCCAGCCAATGGCCCAAAGACCCGTTCTCAACACTAAGAATTAACCCGATCAGGGTAGTTGCTCAAGTCCGATACTTCAGTCGACGCTCTGAAAATCCTCGCGCTTGCCAAAGCACACCGGGCACCGCTGGATGTCGAGTTTTTCGACCAGGAAGCCGCAGGGGGTATGGACGAAGTACGCCGACTTGGGGGCCTTCATCGCATCGAGGTTCTCGCTCGCCTCGCCAAGGAGACGCGCGTGTTCGATGAGACCTTGGCGTGCGTGCCGCAGCGCATCGGCCGCCTGTGTGTTGCGATCGGTGCGGGCCTGGGAGGTGAACTTCGGCAGCGTGTTGTCGCGCTCGTCTTTCGCCTGGGCCAGAAGCGTCGCGACATTCTCAGCGGTGGTGCCGCTCTTGGGCGCCTTGGGTTCGGCCGCGAGGGTGGGGACGGCGCCGGCGGCCTTGATCGCCGCGGCAAACAGGCCCGAGTGAATCTCTCGCGAGCGTGCTGTGGCCCGCAGAAGACTGGCGAGTTTCGGGTAACCGTCCTCCTCGGCGCGCGCGGCGAATTGCCGGGCGGCCTCGCCCATGCGCATCGCGCTGGTGTACGCGGCCTGAAGGTTCTCGATCGTCTTGCTCGACGCCAGCAACGAAGCATGCGCGGCCGACGGCGCGAGCGGGCTGCTCGACGGCCACAGCGTGCCGATCAGCGCGACCGCCGCGGCTGCGGAGTAGATGACCAGACGAGTGCGGGTGAACGGGTCGCGAGATGGACGGTCCAACGCGGGCATGAGTGTTCTCCCCGATGAGCATACGCCCACTTCAGGCCGTTGGATGCTCAATCAGACCGCCCATCCAACGGAAGTCGCCCACATTCACACTCGTTATGGGTCTTTGGTCGGTGCTGGGGCGGGGGCTGTGGGCGTGGTCGGCGTGCCGGGCGCAGTTTCGGCCCCCGGAGCGGCCTTCGGCTTGGGTCGAATGGGGACCTGCACCTCGCCCCACTTATCGCGGTTGGGCATCTCCGGGCCGTTGTAGAAGAACGACCGCGGCTCGCCGACCGCCTCCCACTGCGGGTTCTGGGCGAACCAGACATCGAGTTTCTCGACACCGTCGAGCACCAGTGGCAAGCCGTATCCGCCCTTGAACCCGATGGCCACGACGGTCACCGGATCGATGTCGACGACCTTGACGCGCTGGTCGCGCTCATCATCGCCGACCGGGCCAAGATCGGCGGAGCGATAGAGGAACGACATCGTCCACTGCTGCGGGCCGGAGCGATCTTCGCGGGCCTTGCGCAGGCCCTGATAGTTCATCTCCACCGGCGAGGTCATCTCGATTTCGCGACGCTTGATGTGGTTGAACAGCGGGAAAAAGCCCACATTCATGCCGATGGCAGGATTGACACTGCCGGTGATCTCGGCGCGGCGCACGCTGGGGTACCGCTTGATGTCGATCGCGCCCGGAGGCGTGGGGTCGGGGTAGCCGACGGGCAGCGGCGTCGTGATGGCCGAGCGGCCAGCAAAGAACGAGTCCCCGCGGCGTGTGACCGTCGCATCCATGTCGCCCGCCACGCGGAAGGTCTGGCCGTCCGCCGGCTCCTTGCGACCGGCCGCGATGTCGGCATCCGTTGAAACCGGTGTCGGGGCCGGGGCCTTGGCGGGGGCGTTGGTCACGGCGGGCTTGTCGCCATCGGCAGGCTCGACGGGCTTGGCCGGCGCATCGCCCGCTGGCTGGGCCATGGCCATGCCGCAGAACAGCAGGAGGACCGACGCAGAGACGACTAAGCGGCACGAGGTTCGAATCACAGGTAGAGCGGACGCAGACATGAACAAACTCCCACGAAAATGGTGGCCAGAGACCGGGGTGGACCGAGGGTGTTACCGGATCCAGTCGCGTCGGCTGCGGCCAGAATGGGCCGGCGAACGCCCGCACAGGCCGCACCAACCGCCCCGCGTCCTCTCCAATCGGCACGTTCGGGACAAAGGCCCAGATCGGGCGATCCGATAGCCCTCCGGGGGTGGTCGACAACCTCCGCAGGAGCAGGCACGTGCCAGAGTCGGACCGACAACCCGCACATTCGGGAGCAGTTCCCGAATCCGAGGCGACCGGGAAGCGGGATGGCCCGTCGAGCGTTCGCGCGGCGTCTGTGCGCGACGTTGGCGGCGGCGCGCCGCGGCTGGCGTGGGCGGTCGGGCTTGGGATGCTCGCGCTGATTCTGAGCGTCGCGGCGGGGATGTGGTGGACACTCAAGGCCGCGGAGCGCTCGCAGACCGCATCGCGGCACGAACAGGTGCGGATCGTGACCGAGCTCCTGACCAGGCAGGGCGAGTTGGCGCTGGCTCGCGGTCAGCTCTCGGCGTATCGCGCACAGCTGGCCGAAGCCGCGACGCGCTACGAACTGAGCGAAGTTCGGCTGACGCTGCCCGATGGCGGGGTGCTGGCCGATGCGGAGCCGCGGCGGATCACGGTGCGCGAGGCGGACATCGCCGGCGGCTGGAAGGGCACGGTCACGCGGGCCGGCGCGCTCGGAACAGGCGAGACCGGCGGTCGTGCCGATGCCGGGACCGGAACGCTCGAGCACGAGGAGGTCGTGAGCATTCCCGGTTTGGGCGAGGCACTCCTGAGCGTGCGTGCGTCGCCCGTCGATGCGTCGATGCTGCGATGGCAGCTGATGGTCGGCATGGGCGGTGTTGTGCTCGCCGGGCTCGGCGCGGCGTGGTGGGGTGTGCGCTGGGTCGCGTCGCGGACCCGGAGCGTGGACCTTGTGCGCGATGCGCTCGAGGCCGCGGCTCGCGGCGAATGCTGCACCGAGGCGCTGCGCATCGATGGCTCTCTGCACCGTGCAGCGGGCGGGCTCAACGCGCTGCTGGATGAACTGCAGACACTGCGGACACTCGCGGCGGTGCGTCGCGCGCTGGGCGATCGAGCGGACGCGATCGGAGCAGAAGCGGACACCAACGAAAACTCGGATCTCGGCCCGCATCAGAACGCGCTCAACTTGACGACGGGGCGAGCCGGATCACCCGACGGAGCCAGATCCGCCGACGCGGCAAGGGGCTCGCCCGGCGCGGCCGCGCAGGCGGGCATCGGGGGCAACGGCGTGCGCAGCAGCGAGGTGCTTCGGGCCTGCGACGCGATGTGGATCGGGATGCTCGTTGTCTCGCAGGACGGGCGGGTGCGATACGCCAACGGTGCCGCGGCGGTGCTGCTGGAGACGACTCGCGAGAAACTCGAGGGCCAGAGCGCGATGGCGATGCTCGGGGACGAAGCGGTCGCAACGGCGGTACGTGAGGCTTGCGACGGAACGGCCCGGGGGCGCAAGGTGATCGAGGTCCGGCGCAATCGCGAAGGCGGCACGCTGAAACTCGCGGAGCCGAGCGATCGTCGCGGAAGCGTGCCGGAGCGTCCCGCGGGCTGGTGGGTGCTGCGGATGACTGTTCGCGCCGTTCGTCGGGAGGACGACGCGGGCGCGCTGGTCGTGATCGAGGACGTGACGCAGCAGCGCGTGGCCGATGAGTCGCGCAATCAGTTCGTCGCGCACGCGACGCACGAACTTCGAACACCGCTGACGGCGATCCGCCTCTACGTTGAGCAGTTGCTCGAGGCCGACACGCCCGAGGGCGAGCCGATGACGCCCGCGGACTGTGCGCGGGCCCTCAATGTGATCAACCTCGAGAGCCGGAGGCTCGAACGCATCGTCGGCGACATGCTCAGCGTCTCGGAGATCGAGGCGGGGAGCATGAAGCTCCGCTCCGGCGACGTGCGCGTCGCGCAGATGCTCGACGAGCTCCGGGCCGAGTTCGAAGCGCCGGCGCTGGAGAAGGGCATCACGCTCGCGTTCGACCTGCCGCCGAAACTGCCTGTGCTCCAGGGCGATCGCGACAAGATCGGCATGGCGCTGCACAACCTGCTCGGCAACGCCGTCAAGTACACGCCCCGCGGCGGGAGCGTGACGCTGCGCGTCGAGAGCAACGCCGCGAGCGTGAACTTCGAGGTCATCGACACCGGCATCGGCATCAAGCCCGAGGAGCAGGCACTGGTCTTCGAACGCTTCTATCGCGCCAAGGACGAGCGGCTCGCAGAGATCACCGGCTCCGGCCTAGGCCTGGCGCTGGCGCGCGATGTCGCGCGCCTCCACGGCGGGGACATCACCGTGACCAGCGAACTGAACAAGGGATCGACCTTCACACTCACGCTCCCCGGCACGCGGCCTGCAAAGGCCGCATAGGGCCGCGTAGGGCCGCGTAGGGCCGCATTCGGTGCACCACCCATGAACGTCAGTCAGACACGACACGGCGCAGTCACGGTGCTCAAGCCTGAAGGGCCGCTGATCGGCGCCGGCGCGGGCGAGTTTGCGTCGCACGCACAGGAGGTGCTCCGCGAGAGCCTCGGGCGCTTCGTCGTCGACGCCTCGGCGATCTCGCACGTTGACAGCGCCGGGCTCGAGGCCCTGGTCGATACCACGCGCACGCTCAGCGACAGCGGCCAGTCCCTGCGGCTCTGCGGCGCCAACGAGACACTGCGCGAGGTTCTCGACCTGACCGACCTGAGCGGGCTCTTCGAGCACTACGAGGATGTGGGCACGGCCGTGCGGAGCTTCCTGTAGGCGGCGACAACACCGATTGATGCGGCGGAGCAAGAGCAGACCCAAGAGCACGGACGGGAGGATCTCTGATCGTGGCGAATTCGGCGGCGGGACAGCCTGAGGAGCGAGCGGACGAGCACCCGGTCGGCGCGCCGGCCCCTGCCGCCGATGCGCCCGCATCCAGGCGTCGGCTCCGCATTGGCGAGGCGCTCGTGGCCGAGGGCGTGCTCACGCCGGCGCAGTTGGAGCGCGCGCTCGCGGACCAGCGGACCAATCGCCTGCAGCTTGGCCAGTTGCTCGTCGAGCAGGGCATCGTCAACCCGGGCACGCTCGTTCGTGCGCTGGCGCGGTGCCTGGGCGTCAAGGGCGTATCGATCCGTCACGGATTGGCGGACCCCGCGCTGCTGAAGGAACTCGGAGCCGAGGAGGCCGAGCGCCTGAAGGTCCTGCCCATGTTCAAGGTTCACGGCGTGCTGACGGTCGCGATGGCCGAGCCGGGGAGCCTGCCGACGATCGACCGACTTCGCGAACTGACCGGCTGCCGCATCCGCCCGGTGCTGGCGATGGAAGCGAACATCCTCGAGTACATCCGCAAGCTCTCCAGCGGCCGCGGCGGCCCGGGTGACGGCGGCTCCGGCGAGGGCGACACGGGCACGTCGAGCGTCGAAGCGTTCCTGACGCAACTTGCGGAGCAGAACGTCGAGGTGGTCGAGCGCGAGAGCGTCGACGACGGGCCGAGCACGGATCTGGACAAGCTCGTCGCCGGCTCGCCCATCGTGAACCTGGTGAACATCGCGCTGCTGACGAGCGTGCGCGACGGGGCGAGCGACATCCACATCGAGCCCGACCGCAAGGGCACGCGGATCCGCTACCGCATCGACGGCGTGCTGCGCGACCTGATGCGTCCGCCGCCGGGGATGCACGCGAGCATCGTCTCGCGTGTGAAGGTGATCGGGAAGATGGACATCGCCGAGAAGCGCGTGCCGCAGGAAGGTCGCGTGCGGATCATCGCCGAGGAGCGCGACATCGACCTCCGCGTGAGCACGATGCCGACACTGCTCGGCGAGAAGGTCGTGGTTCGCATCCTCGACAAGGCGAACCTGAAGGTGCGGATGGAGGATCTGGGCTTCCGCGCCGAGGCCCTGGCGATCTTCAAGCGCGTGCTGGAGCAGCCGCACGGTCTGGTGCTGGTCACCGGCCCGACGGGCAGCGGCAAGACAACCACGCTGTACTCGGCGCTGGACCTGCTGCGCGGTCCGGAGGTCAACATCCTGACGGTCGAGGACCCGGTGGAGTATCAGCTCGATCTGGTCAACCAGATCCAGGTTCACGAGCAGATCGGCATGAGCTTTGCGCGAGCGCTGCGCAGCATCCTTCGACAGGACCCCGACGTGATCATGGTCGGCGAAGTGCGCGATCAGGAGACCGCCCGTGTCGCGCTGCAGGCGGCGCTGACGGGGCACCTGGTGCTCGCGACGCTGCACACGAACGATGCGCCCGGTGCCGTGGCCCGGCTCAACGACATGGGAATCGAGGCGTACCTGCTCAGCAGCGCGCTCAACGGCGCGGTGGCCCAGCGCCTCACGCGGACGATCTGCGGCAAGTGCGCGACCAAGTACTACCCCACCGAAGCCGTGCTGCGCGACGCGGGGCTGCTCGAGCACGCCGGTCGCAGCTTCCGCAAAGGCAGCGGCTGCCCCGCCTGCCACGACAGCGGATTCCAGGGACGCCTGGGTGTGTACGAGGTGATGGAGGTCACGCCGACGATCCGGCGGATGATCCATCGCGGCGCGGCGACACACGAGCTGCGCGAGCAATGCACCCGCGAGAACATGCTCACGCTCCGCCAGGAGGGAGTGCTGCTCGCCCTTGACGGAAAGACGAGCCTCGAGGAAGTCCTGCGCGTCACGCACAACGACGAAGACCCCAACGTGGGCTCGCTCAAGGGCGCCCAGCCCCTTACGCCCGCCGCGCTTGGCGAGGCCTGCACACTTCCCGACGACGGGAGGGCCGTCGCGTGAACGTGCGCTGGAACGGATACGACGTCAACGGATCTCCCGCCCGCGGCGTGATCGACGCGCCGAGCATCGGCGAGGCTCGCGAGATGCTCCGCAAGCGCGGCGTGTTCGTCTCCGGCCTGAGCGAAGCCGACGCCGCGAGCGATCAGCGCAGCGACGGGACACGCGCGAACCAGAGCGCGAACGCTTCATCCTCGGGCGGCGCGCTCGGGATGGTCACCAGCGGGTGGACATCGCTGAGCATGGCCTTCGGCGCTACCTCGCGGCTGCGCAGCACGGGGCTGATGGTCAGGCAACTCGCGGTGCTCGTGCAGACGGGCACGCCCCTGGCCGAGTCCCTGCTGGTGCTGGAGAAGCAGATCCCCGACGGCCCGTTCCGCGAGGTGATGCGCGACGTGCGCGAGCGCGTGGAGAACGGCGGAACGCTCAACGAGGCCATGGCCTCGCACCCCGCCTGGTTCGGGCCCGTGGTCACGAGCCTGATCGCGGCGGGCGAGTCCCGCGGCAAGCTCGCGGACATGCTCCTGCGCATCGCGACGCTCAACCGTCAGGAGGTCAAGGTCCGCCAGTCGCTCTCGGGCGCGATGATCTATCCGTCGCTGCTGCTGTTCATCGCGTTCATCGTGGTCGTGGCGATGGTCGCGTTCGTGATGCCGCGGTTCGAAGGAATGTTCGAGAACCTCGGCGCGGACCTGCCGCCGACGACGCAGATGCTCATGAGCGCCAGCGCGTTCCTGCGCGCGTGGTGGTGGGCGGTGCTGCTGGTGACGGTGCCGACGGGGCTGGGCGGGCTGGCGTGGCTGCTCTCTGAGTCCGGGCGCGGGCTCCGCGATCGGGCGCTGCTAATGCTGCCGCAGATCCGCGGCGTGGCACGGTCGCTGATCACGGCCCGCATCGCGCGGATCCTTGGGGTGCTGCTGGAGGGCCGCGTGACGCTGGTCGATGCGCTGGCGCTGACCGGCGCGAGCGCGGGCAACAGCCTGTACCGAACGCTGCTCCGCGAAGCGCAGGATGCGGTGACCCGGGGCGAATCCATGTGCGGGGCACTCTCGGACGCGCGCCTGATTCCGCCGAGCGTCTGCGAGGCCGTGCGCAGCGGCGAGCGATCGGGCCAGCTCGCGCCCGTGCTGCTGAGCGTCGCCGACTTCATGGATGAAGACAACGAGATTTCACTGCGGACCATCTCGTCGCTCATCGAGCCGATCATCCTCATCGTGCTCGGGCTGGTCGTGGGGGTCATCGCCACGAGCATGTTCCTGCCGCTGTTCGATCTGACCAGCGCCGGCGGCGGAGCGGGAACGCCGGGAGGTGCACCGTGAGGTGGCCCGGCCAGATCCACGCCACGCCGATCGGTGTCGATGTCACACCCGGCGCGATCACGCTTGCGCAGTCGGCCCCGAACGCCGATGGCGTCGTCCCAGCGTTGGAACACTCGGCGATCCTCGATCGACCATCGGGCGGGCCGGTGAGCGACGCCGAGGCCGAGCGCGTCATGGGCGTGCTTGCGCGGCGGGGTTTTCGCGGGCGGAGCATCGTGCTGGGCATGAGCGGCCCGAACGTCGCCGGTGAGGTCATCACGCTCCCGCCGCTGACAAGCAAGGCCCCGCTGGACACACTGGCCAGGGCGGAACTTGCGCGCCTGAGGCGGTGGGATGATCGCGCGATCGAGTGCGCGTGGTGGGCTCTGCCCGCGGGCGCTGCGATGCCCGGCATCGGCGCATCAGCGGGCGTCGGCGGTGCGGCGGGGCCGGGAGCGGGCGCGACGAGCGCGATGACCGTCGGCGCTCAGCACTCGCACGTCGAATCGCTGCTGACGCCCTGGGTCGCCGCCGGCGCGGACGTGCTCGCGGTGGATGTGCGCTCGCTTGCAATTTGGCGCGCCGTGATGCCCTCGCTCCCTCCCGGCCGGGGCGTGACCTCGGTGGTCATCGACACGCGGCGTGATGGCGCGACGATCCTGATCTTCGCCGGGCGAACCCTTGTGTACGAACGCTCGCTGTCTGATCTGGCGATGGGCAAGGCGATGTTGCTCGCAGCGCAGCGTCTGGGTGTCGAGCCCGCCGTCGTTCACGAGCTCTGGTGCGCGACCGACGCCGCGGCGCTCGCATCGACACCCGGCGGGCGCTCGGTGCTCGATGTTCTGCACGACTGCGCGGCACCGACGGTGCGTGCGCTCGCGGAAGAGGCCCGCGTGTCGGGCGCGTACGCGTCCGGGCGGTTCGCCGCGGGCGATGGGCCGGAGTCGGTCGTGCTGCTCACGGGCGACGCCGCGGCGTTGCCGGGCTTCGCGGACTTGATTTCCCGGGAGGGGTTGGCGGGCGCCGCACTGATCAACTGCCCGCCGGCGCTGCTTGCGGCCCGCGGGCTCTCGACATGGCATGTGCCGTCGCGCACAACCCGAGCAAGGAGGGCCGCGTGATCAGCGCCAACCTGCTCCCGGGCCACATCCTGCACGCCCGCGCGATGCGCGCCCGTCGCGCCACATGGCTGCGCATCGGGGGCGGGTACGCAGCGCTGATGCTCGGCGCGACGATCTGGCTGAGCATCGGCAGCGGGCTGGAGCCCGCCCGCCTGTCGGCGGAGGTCGCGCAACTCGAGGAACGTCGTGAAACGCTCACGCGGGAAGTCGCGACGCTGCGAGCCCGCAACGCGTCGCTGCGCACCACCGTCGAGGCCTCACGAGCCGTCGGTCGACAGCCGGACTGGAGCACCCTGCTCGACGCGCTCGCGACGCTCATGGGGCCGGGGATTGTGCTCGAGCGACTGGAGCTCCTGCCGCCCGCAGGGCGGACCACGGTGCCGTCACTGACCCTCCGCGGCGTGGGCGACTCGCCGAGAGATGCCGCGGACTTTGCCCTGCGCATGGAGGGCACCGGCCTCTTCTCGCTGGTCACGCTGAGCGAGACGCGTCCACGCACGGTCGCCGGTGCGGAGCGTGCGGAGTTCACGATCACCTGCACATTCAACATCTCCGCTCGTGATGCCGCATCGGCGGCTCCGTCTGGCGGCGCGCGGGCCGCCGGGGGTGCGCCATGAGGCCGGGCGATCTGTTCAGCTCGCCGCGCGGGCTCGATGCTGCGTGCGCAGCGGCGCTTGTCATCATCACGGGCCTGGCGTATGCCGCGGGCGTTCACCCTGCGCTCCAGCGGCGGAGCGAGATCGATGCGCTGCGTTCGCAGGTGCAGGCCGCGCGAGACGAGACGCGCGACCTGGCCCAGACGGTGCAGTCGCTCGGCCAAGAGCACCAGCGGCTGGATAACGAGCAGACTCGCTCACGGATCACGCTCTCCGGTCCGGACCAGCGCACGCGGGTGCTCCGCGACGTGACAGCGCTGCTGGAGTCGGCGCGTGGGCTGGGGATGCGCATCGGCTCGATCGACGCGGGAGAGACCGCGGCCGCCGGCCGGTACCTCGTCACGCCGATTGCCATCACAGGCAGCGCCCCGCCGTCGGTGGTTCGGCGCGTGCTCGTTGACCTTCGAAAGGCGCTGCCTGACGTTGGCGTGCGAAAACTCATCCTGTCTCGCTCCGCCGACGCGGCTCTGGAAGCGGGAGAGTTCTCGGTCGAGCTCACCTGGTTCGCCGCCGCGGGTGGCAAGGCGGTCAGCACGAACGGGCCTGCGTCTGAGATTGCGGATCGTGCGGTCTCGGGGGTCCGTTCCGGAGATGCGGATCGCTGAAGCGCCGATTCGCTCCCTGGCTTGCCGCATTCCTTGCCCGTCTCGCCCGCGAATCGTCAACTTCTCGCGTGAGGCTGAATCGTCAACGAACCATTTCGCTCTCGGTGCTCGGCGTGGCGCTTCTGGGGCTCGGCGTCGATCGCTTTGTTCTGAATTCCGGTGCGCCGGCGGTCGCCGCGGCCGCCGTGGAAGCCCCCGTCGCGGCAGCGGGCGGCGCGCCCGAGGCCGGCCCCGCGGCCGCGCGTCCGGCAGCCGCTCGCACGCGCACGACGACCGCCAGTGGCGGCACAACGCCGGCGACCCTCGATCTCTCCGGGCTCGCCGACCGTCTCGATGCGCTCTCGTTCGCTCCGGCGGAGCGCGACGCGTTCACGCCGCCCGCCGGATGGGTCGCCGCGACGCCCGCATCCGAGCCGGTCTCGCCCACGCCGCCGAGCATCAGCGCCGCGATGAGCGGCGTCGGCGCGATCGTTGACGGCGAGTTCCGCAGCGTGGGCAGCGTCGTCGCGGGGTGGACGATCGAACGCGTCGAGGGCGGTCTGGTCACGCTGATCGATCCCTCGGGGCAACGCGTTCAGCGGAGCGCCGAGCCCATCTCGCAGGCCCGACGCTCGGTCGTGCGGGTTGCCGGCGAGAAGGCCGCGGCCGACCGATAACTCAAGTAGGGCTGCCCCCTCTCACGGGGAAGTGCCGCCGGTTACGCCGCCTCGACGAGTTCTCGGGCGTCGCCACGACTTCCGAGTGCCAGTTCCGGGCTCCGACGCCGGTCTTGAGCGTGCGCGCTCAAGTTGGCGACGCAACGGCCCGATGAGAATGTGGCTCGGGTTCATGAGTATGACGCACCCCGATGGAGCAGCACATGTTCACTCGAATTGCACGCGGCCGCGGCGGATTCAGCCTGATTGAACTGGTCATCGTTGTCGTGATCATCGGCATCATCGCCGCGATCGCGATCCCGCGCATGAGCCGCGGTGCGGCCGGCGCCGCCGACGCCAATCTGCAGGCCAACCTTCGCACCCTGCGAAACGCGATCGACCTGTTCTACACCGAACACGGGAACACATACCCGGCGACCACGGAGATCACGAACCAGCTCACGCAGTTCACCAACGAGCTGGGTACAGCGAGCGCCGAGCAGAAGAACGACTTCATCTTCGGCCCGTACCTCCGCGAGATCCCCGCACTGCCCGTCGGCGCCAAGCGCGGCTCGCGCGGCATCGCCGCGGCGGACGACACTGGCATCGGCTGGATCTACGCCGAAGCCACCGGTCAACTCAGCGCCAACACCACCGACACCGAAGTCGACGCCCGCGGCGTGAAGTACAGCACGTACTGAGCCGCCCGAGGGCGGACTGAGGAGGACGATGCCCGTGCTCGCTCCACCATCCGTTTCAGCCCGATCAGAACTCCACAGCCGCTCGCGAACGTGCCCCCAGGCACGCTCTGGGGCGGCTGCTTTCATGCGCCATGGCGCATTCACGCTGCTCGAACTGCTCACGGTCATCGCCGTTCTGGGCATCGTGACGGCCATCGTCACGCCGCGGTACGGACGGTCCATCGCCCGCACCCGCGCCGATGCCGCGATGGAGCGCATGCTCGCCGACATCCGCCGGACCCAGGCGCTGGCGAACGCGTCGAGCACGGCATTGAAGATGGACTTGGACGTGGACTCGACGTCGTACATTCTCCCGAAGTCACGCACGCTCGACAATCAGACCGCGAGCAAGCGCGTACGACTGGACCTCGGGCCTTACTTTGCTTCCACGCTGATCTGTCACCTTGACGGCAAGTGTGCCCTGCTCATCGACGCGTACGGACGCATCACTTCCACCGGCGCGATCGAGATCCGAGTGGGGCGGGAGGTGCGGTGGATCGGCGTTGAGGATGGGCGAGCCACAGGGTCGGACCAGCGCCGGAGTAGCGACGCCGGAGACTACCGATGATCGATCGTCGCGGCTTCTCGCTGATCGAGCTCACCGTAACGCTCGGCGTGACGTCCGTGATCGTCGGCGCTCTCGGCTCCGTCTTTGTTCTCAGCACCAGCGCGCTGCCCGGCTCGCGCTCGGCACTGCTGGCCGACGATCGCACCCGCATGGCGTGGTCGCTCTCGCGGCTGAGCGATGACATTTCGCAGGCCATCGGCGTCCAGAAGGCCACGACGCAGATGCTGGTCCTGACGCTGCCCGATCGCACCGGCGATGATGTGTCCGAGACCGTTACGTGGGCCTGGGGCGGAACCTCGGGCGACTCGATGACGCGGAAGCAGAACACGGATCCGGCCGAGATTGTCCTCGCGAATGTCGACGCACTGAACATGAGTTATGCTCTCGAGTCCCGCACGCCATTGAGCTCCGGGCCTGCCGGCAATGGCGCGGAAGTTCTGCTGGCCAGTGGTGGTTCGACAGCAACAACCGGCACACTCACGGTGGCATCGCTGACGAGCATCGCGCAAACAGTGCCGCTCTCGTTTCCATCGGACGCTCACCGGTGGGTCCCAACTCGCATCCGCATCCGTGGCCGCCAAAGCCCCCCGAACGATGGTTCGACCGATGTTCAGCTTCGCAGCACCGTGTCGGGCGCGGTCTCAATCGGAACCACGGTTCTGTTCAGCACGACAGTGAACGAGTCGTCGCTCAGCTCAAGTGGCAGTTGGTTGGAGGTGGCGGTAACGGGTGTGCCGCTTCTTTCGGTCAATGATGCGCGGCGAATCTCGCTGATGCTGGCGCATCGCAGCGGCATCGAATCGATGCGAGCCTTCGTGGAGTCCGCTTCGCAGCGGGCAGGGACCGACTTCTACACCGGCAGCGCTTCGCTGAACAACTGGATCGCCACCGCCGATCGGAGCATGGTCTTTGAGCTCTTTGGCCGCGTGATCTCCGAACAACCGGCAGCCAGTCCGTCGCATCAAGTGGTCGCCGTCGAGGTCCGGATCTCGACGCTCGGCGGCGAGCTTCGGACGAGCATGCCCTCACCGAACCGCCCGGCGGTGATCAGATGAGAAAGTCAGCGGGCCTATCGATGGTCGAGGCGCTTCTGGCGATCGTGGTTGTAGCCGGACTTGGACTGGCGGCGATCAACGCGGTCGGGCGTGTTGCCAGCACCCAAAGACAGACCGCGGACTCTGCGCTCGGCCAATGGCTGGCTCATGATCTGATGGCCGAGATCATGTCGCATCCGTTCGAAGGAAGCGACGCAGAAGCGGACCTTGGCCCGAGCAGCGCCGAGAGGTCACAGGCGAATCGCTCGGGCTGGGATGATGTCGATGACTACAACGGGCTGAAAGAATCGCCGCCGCGAGATGCCCGGGGAACGAGCATCGTCTCCGCGGGAACCGGCTGGAGCCGCACGACACGGGTGGCATACTTCACCCCGCCGGAACTCGGCGGTCTGGTGCCATCGGAACGAGCGCTCAAGGTCATCGAGATCTCCGTTCTGCGCCATTCACGCCCGGTCATCACGCTTCGTCGGGTCCGGTCGGAGAGTCACGATGAGGCGATCATGTACCCGCCATCGCTGTCCTGGGCGACGACCACCATGACGACCACTGACAGCATCGATGAACAACCCCGATGAACTCGCTCTTGTCATCACGGGACCGCAGCAGCCGAAGAGCGCCTCGACGCTCCGTGCGCTGTGCGCACGGGACGGTCTACCTCATCGTGCTCTCGACCGTGACACTCGTGGCAGCAATCTCGGTCACCGGCCTGACACTCGCACAGGCGCAGCGGCGCACGGCGTCCATGGTTGGGGATACGGAGCACGCACGCTCGCTCGCGCTCTCGGGAATCGAAGCGGGTGTTCAGATTGTCAACTCGCTCCCGACTTGGAGGAGCCGGACAGGTCCGTCCGGTTCGCTCGTGAGCTTCTCCCTCGGTCCTGGTCGCGTGAGCGTGAGCGCGGTGGATTCCACAGGCACGAATCCGATGACGGGGGCCGCCGATCAGGTCGATCTCGCCGCGACCGCCGATGTCGGCCAGGCTCGGCAGACGATGGCCGTGCGGCTCAGGCCGGAGTACACGCCCATGGGCGTTCTTCTGCGCGGCATTCACGCCGGCGCGGCGCTGAGCATCGACGATGCTGACATCGTTTCGACGATGCCGATCGCATCGAACATGAGCATCAACGCCAGGGACTCGAGTGTCCTCGCCGATGCCGAGAGCCTGCTCATCACCGGAAGCACGTTCCACGCCGATCGGCGTATCCTCGCCTCCTGGGTGCCGATGCCGGTCGGTGTCGTCAACACTTACGCCGCGATCGCCACGGAGATTCCACGCGCGGCAATCGGCGGGAACGACTTCAAGGACCTTCTCCTGACGCCGACCAGCAATCCCTTCGGCGTCGCCCCGAACAGCCGCGGCGTCTACGTCATCAATTGTGCCGGAACCTCTCTGATTATCCGCAATGTTCGCATCGTCGGGACTCTCGTCCTGCAGAACCCCGGGCCCAATACCAGGCTCCTGGAGGGCATCATGCTCGAGCCCGCGATTCCCGGCTTTCCGGCGCTCATCGTCGATGGCCCGCTTCAGATCAGTCTCGATGGACGTGCGATCGAGGAGGATGGCAAGGTGAACTTCAACCCCCAGCACACGCCCATCAAAGGACTCAGCAATCTGACGAACACCGATACCTATACCAGCGGCATCACCGGCGTGGTCTACGCCTCGGGCGCAATCACGTTCAATGCCAACCTCGCACTCCAGGGGTCGCTGATCGCCGGAACCACCATGAGCGTCCGCGGCACGCTGACGATCGGTCGCTATCTTGACACCCTGACCTTCCCGCCCCCGGGCTTCCGTGATCGAATGGTCATGGCCGTGGTACCCGGATCGTGGCTCCGCATGGTGGACGTGAAGTAGACCGGCGATGGTGATGGACCGGGGCCGCCCGGGTTGAGCCCCCGCCCGCCGGTCAGGCGGCAACGGAGTCGATCGGCAGCGACGGGGCAGGGCTCCCCTGCGTCAGATCCAGCGTCGACTGCTGCGGAGCCGCCGAAGAGAGCATCCGGTCATAGGCACCAAAGTCCAGCGTCACGAACATCGGCACCAGCGTTGGATCGAGCTGCGTGCCAGCGCTGCGCACCAGTTCGGCCATGACCTTTTCCCGCGGCATCGCCGGGCGGTACGCCCTGCTGCTGCTCATGGCATCGAACGTGTCGGCCAGACCGACGATCCGCGCTACCAGCGGGATCTGCTCACCCTTGAGCCCATGCGGATAGCCGCGGCCATCCCAACGCTCATGGTGATGCATCACGCCCGGCAGCACATCGCTGAGCATCGGGATGTCGCGCAGGATTCGGTGCCCGATCTCCGGGTGCATCTTGATGAGCGCGAATTCCTCGTCCGAGAGCTTGCCCGGCTTGGTCAGCACCGCCTCGGGCACGCCGATCTTGCCGACGTCGTGCACCAGCCCGCAGATGTTGAGTCGATCGGCCATGTCCTCGCCGAGCCCCGCGGCACGCGCGATCAGCGATGACAGATACGCCACGCGCGACGAATGACCGCAGGTGTAGCGGTCCTTCGCATCGATCGCGCTTGTCAGCGCACTGAGCGTGCCCATGAACATCGCCTGCTGACGCGCGTACAGCATCGCGTTCTCAAGGAACGCCCCGAAGTACCCTCCCGCGGCTTCCAGCAGGTGCGTGTCGTAACTGGAAACGATCGGGTCCTCGCCGCGCTTGTCCCCCGCCAGCACCGCGCCAACCAGCCGCTCCCCGCGCACGATGGGCAGCACCACCAACTGTCCAGAATCGCTCACCAGCCCGGGGACAGATGTCGTCACCATCGGCGCGCCCGAACGCGGCGCGTTGGCCAGCATCCCGCGCAGCGCCGCCACGATCGTGCCCGCATCGCCCGGCAGCGGGCCGCTGTGCAGCAGTCGATCGCCGGCAACCGCCGCGGCATCGGGCTCGAAGGCGAAGTACGCCGCCAGCCAGCCGAAGCTCATCGACGCGTGCAGCCGCGACACGCCGTTGTCAAAAAACTCCCTCGGACGCGACAGCACGTTCATCGAGCGACCCAGGCAGTACAGCGCATCGATCGTCTCGAAACCCTCGGTCAGTTGCCGCGTAAAGCCGGAGATCGTCACCTGATCGTCGCACACGCGTGCCAGGTCATCGATCATCCAGCCCAGCGCTCGGTGGAGCGCCGGGATGCCCTCGGGACGATGCCGGCAAAGGTGCTCGACCAGACGCTGCGCCGAGCGAACCTCAAGCCCGCCCATCATGCTGACAACCTCGAACCACTCCTCTTCAACACAGCTCGGCGAGAGCGCCAGCACCAGCAGCGTCTCCCCGCGGCCGCCCGACGCGAGCGGCTGTGCGCGAATCGGGATCGCGTACATGCCGCGCGCGGGCGAAACCGGCACCGGCTCGTCGACCGCGCTCCAGCCACGGGCGATCGGCTCGAGCAGCCCGCGCAGCGTCGGCGAGCCCAGAAACCCGACCAGCGAAACGTCATCGCCGGGCGTCGGTCCCAGTTCGCCCGTCGGACTCACCGTCCATACCGGCAGACCCAGTTCCAGACACCTCGTCCGCAACGCCGCGATCGTCGGCAGCGCGACCGGGTCGACCCGATGAATATTCATGCCGCCTCCAAGTTGCTTGCGCCGCTGGTCGAACGCTTGAGCAGAAGCACCGCGCGACGCAGCAACTCCCGTGCTCCGAACGGCTTGCTCATAAGCTCCAGAATGCTCGCCCCGCGCATCTGATCATCGCTCAGCGAGTACCCGCGCGCCGTCAGCATCAGCACCGGCACTCCCGATGTCCTCGCATCGATCATGAGCGCCTGCGCCAGTTCCAGTCCGCTCAGATGCGGCATCTGCAGGTCCGTGATTACCAGGTCCGGCCGTCGCTCCCTCGCTCGCGCCAGCGCCTCGGCGCCATCCCGCGCCTCGACCACCTCCGCACCCGCCGAACGCAGTTTCGACACCACCACCAGACGGATATGCGTCTCGTCATCGGCGACGAGAACCAGCGGGCGACCCTCGAACTTCTCCGCCTCGGGAATGCTCACGCGTCTCTCCTGATCTACGTCCCTGCTCGCCGATCGTCGTCTGCACACGCCCATCCGGACACTGCTGGATCGGCCCCCGTTTCATCGATCCGCGGGAACACCTTCAGCACCGCAAGATGCCGTCGGCCGCTCCGCGCTCGGGAACTTGCGCACACCGCCCCACACAACCGCACCCACCGTCACGCCTTGACACCACGCAACGTCCGCGCAGCGCGGAACGACCCGCACTCGTGCCGGTTCCGCCACTCGCATTCTCGGACGCATCACCCGCCGACCCAACGGCCCAATATCACTTCGGCGTCGAACCTGGGGCCGGACCGGTCCCCGGGCCACCTGCCGGAGCACCCGCCGGGGCCGCACCCGGCATCGCCGGAGCGAGCAACGCCCGCACATCCTCGGGCATCGTGAACATCCCGTCATCCATCGTCGCCGGATGCTCGACTTTCTCCAGCGTCATCGTGCTGATCGCGCGCCCGTCCACCAGTGTCGTCATCCGCATCGGAACCATCACCCCATCCGCCGCCGTGTACCGCTCATACGTCACGCGCACAGCGATCTTCTGCCCGTCCGGCCGCGGCACATCCCACGAGGTCGCAAGCAGTAGGCCCGTCTGCTCATCGAACGACGCCACCATCGCCGAGCCGTCCGTGGCGATCAACCGAACATCCAGCAGCGATCGGTCCGCCAACCGGGAGCGGCCGATGGTGCGCATCTCGCGATAAAGAGCCCCGGGCTCCATCGCCCAGTGCATCGCCGCCTGCCGCCGGAATGCCGCCAGTTCGGTGCCCTCCAGCAACCGGGGCGGACGCGTCGCGGTCTTCTCCCAGGCACGCACACCGTCGGTGCCCTGCTCGATCGTGCCCAGTTGTGCAAGCACCGTTCGCACGATCATCTGGCCCGGGGCCTTCTGGTGGATCGTGACAGTGCCACGGATCTGCCCGACAACCTCGACCTCGCCGGTGCTCAGCCGAGCACCCAGACGCGCATGACGTTCGCGTCCACCGGTCGCCGCGACGAATCGCTCCAGCAGCGCCTCCGCGGCGGGCAGAGCCGCCGGCTCCGTCCCCGCAGGCGACGCGGCCGGAGCCGGTGCCGGTGCCGGAGTCGTTGCCGGAGAAGGGGTCGGAGAAGAGGTCGGTGCCGGCGACGGCGCGGGCGTCGATGCGGGCTTGCCGTCGGGCTTGGCGCTGGGTTCGGACTGCCGCGCCTGCGCCGCCGCGGACATCATCACCACCAGCATCACGCCCGCCACCGCCGCGATCGATCGTGCCCGCTGCCGCATGCTCAATCCTTCCTGTTGGTTCCGCGCCCTTCGGCCCGCGCGTGGGTTCATCAATGACACGCCCCCGCCGAGAGGCGGGGGCGCGAGAAGACGGTCGTGATCACCACACCCCCACCCGAGTAATCGCTCAGGGCTTGGGCTTGTCCTTGGGCGCTTCCTTCGGCGCATCCTTGGGCTTGTCCTTCGGCTTCTCGCCGTCCTTGGGCTTATCGCCGTCCTTGCCCTTCTCGTCCTTGGGCTTATCGCCGTCCTTGCCCTTCTCGTCCTTGGGCTTGTCGCCGTCCTCGGTCTTCGGGGCCTTGCCCGACTTCTCGAGCCGGTCGACGCCGCGATCCAGCGCCTGGCGGATCGCACGCTCGTTGAAGCCCTGGCCGGTGTAAATCACCCGACCCTCATGATCCATGATGAAGAACGCCGGAATGCCGGTCACACCGTACTGCTTGGCGACCTCATCGCCCTCCAGCAGCAGGCCGTAGGTGTAGCCCTTGTCCTTCTTGAACTTCACCGCATCGCCGCGCTCCCACGTGTTGATGCCGTAGATCTTCACGCCCTTGCTCTCGTACTCCTCGTGCATCTTCTGCACCGCCGGCATCGCCGCGATGCACGGGCCGCACCACGTGGCCCAGAAGTCGATCATGACGACGTTGCCCTTGAGCTCCGACAGCGTGACGGTCTCGCCGTCGGCGTTCTTGAGCGAAAAGTCCGGAGCCATCGACCCGACGCGCACGTTCCCCGACCGACCCTTCTCCTGGGCCCGGTCCTTCCCGCGGTCGCGCTTCGCGGGCGAGTCGCCCTGCTGCGCCATCGCGTGGCTCGCCACGACCAGCAGCCCGCTCACCGGCAGAGCCAACGCCGCAACCGCAAGAATCGACATCACCTTGGACTTCATTCGCTTCCTTTCACTCGGGGACCGTGTTGCTCACCGCGGGCTTTTCGACCGCGGCCTCCAGACTACCCCGGATTCGATGCGCAAGTCGACCCGGATGTTCTGAAGATTCCGCACGCCAGCAAGATTTCGATATACTCGCCTTCACCGGGGCTTCCCTCTTCGTCGGGACCGTACCCCTGACCCTGCAACCCCTGCGAACAGAATCCTTATGCCCTCAGCCCACGCCGCGTCGCTCCCGTCGTCTCCGTCGGGCTTGCTCCAACCCCCATCCGATGCCCCACCGGGCGCGTATGACGAAATGTACATTCAGGGTCTGCCTCGGCCGCACTATCAGGGGCTCCACCAGACCCTCAGCGCCCTGGGAGCCGATGAACTCCGCCGACGTCAGGCCGCCGCGGACATGTCGTTCCTCCATCAGGGCATCACCTTCACCGTCTATGGCGACCAGCGCGGCACCGAGAAGATCTTTCCCTACGACGTGCTCCCGCGGCTGATTCCCGCCAACGAATGGGACACCATTCAACGCGGCCTGGCCCAGCGACTCATCGCCCTCAACCTCTTCCTCAAGGACGTCTACCACGAAGGTCGCGTCTTTGACGAGGGAATCGTCCCGCGCGAACTCATCTGGTCCTGCAAGCACTTCCGCCGCGAGATGCGCGGCGTGAACGTCCCGCGCGATGTCTATGTCACCGTCTGCGGTTCCGACCTCATCCGCATGCCCGACGGTCGATTCGCCGTGCTGGAGGACAACCTGCGCGTTCCCTCCGGCGTGTCGTACATGCTCGCCAACCGCCAGGTCATGAAGCGTGTCTTCCCGGCGGTCTTCAAGTCCGCGGGCATCCAGCCCATCGACCACTACGCCCAGTCGCTGCTGACGGCCCTGCGGGCCCTGGCCCGCCCGGACATCGCCGACCCGCACATCGTGCTGCTGACCCCCGGCGTGTTCAACAGCGCGTACTTCGAGCACGCGTTCCTGGCCCGGCAGATGGGCATCCAACTCGTCGAGGGCCGCGACCTGCTCGTGCACGAGGGCGTGGTCTACTGCCGCACAACCGAGGGCCTGCGCCGCGTCGATGTGATCTATCGTCGCATCGACGACGACTTCGTCGACCCCGTGGTCTTCCGGCGTGACAGTCAGCTCGGCGTGCCGGGGCTCTTCGCCGCGATCCGCATGGGAAACGTCGCCGTCGCCAACGCCGTGGGCAACGGCGTCGCCGACGACAAGGCGGTGTACGCGTACGTTCCGCGCCTGATCCGCTTCTACCTCAAGCAGGACCCCATCCTGCCCAACATCGACACCTATCTCATGGAAGAGGCCGACAGCCGAGCCTTCGTCCTCGACCGCCTGCACGAAATGGTCGTCAAGGCCGTGGGCGAGAGCGGCGGCTACGGCATGCTCATCGGCCCGCACGCCACCACCGAGCAGCGCGAAGAGTTCCGCAAGCGCATCATCGCCGATCCCCGGAACTACATCGCCCAGCCCACCATCAGCCTCAGCCACGCTCCGTGCTTCATCAACGGCTCGCTCGAGTCCCGCCACGTCGACCTGCGCGTCTATGTGATCTGCTCCGGCAGCGTCGACAAAGTCGTCATCTGCCCCGGCGGTCTGACACGCGTGGCCCTGAAGAAGGGCTCGCTGGTCGTCAACTCCTCCCAGGGCGGCGGGAGCAAGGACACCTGGGTGCTCAGCCCGGGCCACGACCGCGAGTCGATCGGAGGTGCCCTGTGATGCTCTCACGCGTCGCCGACAGCCTGTACTGGATGAGCCGCTATCTCGAGCGTGCCGGGCATACCGCCAGCGTCCTCTCGCTGCAGTTGCAGGTGGCGCTCGATCAATCCCCCTCCGCGGCCATGGCCGGCTGGCTCCGTCTGCTCACGAGCCTGCGCGTCGAACTGCCGGGCGAAGCGATGACCGACACCACCGCCGCGTTACGGCTTGTCGGCTTTGATCAGAACAGCCCCGCGTCGATCGTCTCGTGCGTCGCCGCGGCTCGCTTCAATGCGCGCCAGGTCCGCGAGCAGATCTCCGGCGAAATGTGGGAGCAGATCAACCGCCTGTACATCTGGATCTCCAACGAAGACCTCGACACCCTCGCGACGCGCAACCCGCAGGAACTCTTCGACCGCGTACAAACCACCGCGCATCTCTTTCAGGGCCTCAGCGACGGCACCATGTCCCGCGGGCAGGGCTGGCACTTCATGCAACTCGGCCGCGCCATCGAACGCGCCTGCAACGTCTCATCACTCCTGGCCGCCCACTTCGCATGGCTCGATCAGGCCCCCACCGCCACCCCCACGGCTGAGGACTACACCGAGTGGGCCGGGCTGCTCCGCGGAAGTGCGGCCTACGAGGCCTATTGCAAGCTCAATTCCGCCGAGCTCCGCCCCGAGCGGATCGTCGAGTTCCTTCTTCTCAACCCCGACTTCCCCCACGCGATCCGGTTTAACCTCCAGGTGATCAACGACACACTCCAAGCCCTCGAACATGAGGCCGCCGGCGTCAAAATCCGGCACCGAGCCGCCTCGGGCTCGGGCCCGCAGATCGGGGAAGCCCGCAAAATCGTCGGGCGATCCCTGGCCTCGCTCTCGTTCAGCGATCTCCATGAGATCATGCAGAAGGGCCTGACCAGCGTCGTTCTGGACGTACGTAAGTCCTGTGAGGACGTGCACTTCGCGGTCTCGCGCCAGTACATCTCTTATCCAATTGACTTCTCAGTCCTCACGCCGACCAGCCTCACCCCCGCATAAGCCCCCCACCGAGGCACAACTCAGAGATACACCGTTCAAATTCTCAGGGGCGCTGGTCCGGACTGTGCACTCGCGGTGGAATCTGAGAAATCTGTATCATGAGTCTGTACACTGCGTTCTACTCGTGCACTTGAGCACTTGCTCTTCATGAACTACGCGATCGAACACATCACGACCTTTCGTTACCCGCAGCCCGTGCGCGAAAGCGTCATGGAGGCTCGCCTCAAGCCGCGGCTTGACACGCGTCAGCGGTGCCTGAGCTTCACCATCTCCACCCAGCCCCGCTCGCGGCTCTCAACATTCAGCGACCACCTCGGCTGCGAGGTTCATCACTTCAACATCCCCGAGGCTCACGACCGGCTGGTCATCTCCGCCGAGTCTGTCGTTGAACTCCGCCCGGGACCTGCCATCCCCGCCACCCTCGGTCCCGGTATGTGGCACCGCATAGGCGACCTCAACGCCGCGGGCCGCCTGCTCGACGCCCTGCTGCCCTCGCATCTCGCACGCCCGACCGAAAAGCTCGTCGCTCTCGCGCACGACCTCAAGCTCCATCCCCAATCGCCCGGCGTTCGCGATCAGGACCCTCTCTCGTTCGTGAAGGTCGCCTGTGCAACCATCCACCACAACTTTTCCTATGACCGCGGCGTGACCAAGGTCGATTCGCCCATCGACCTTGCCATCGACCATCGCAAGGGCGTCTGCCAGGACTTCACACACATCCTCCTGGCGATCCTCCGCCTCCACGGCATTCCGTCGCGGTACTGCAGCGGCTATCTCTTTCATCGTGCCGCCTCATCCGCCAATACAGGCCCGGCCCAGTCTTCGACGCAAGCCCCCAATCCCGCCGACGCCACCCACGCGTGGGCCGAGGTGCTCCTGCCGGGTCTGGAATGGCTCGGCGTCGACCCGACCAACAACGTCCTGACCGACGACAAGCACATCAAAGTCGCCGTCGGGCGCGATTACGACGATGTCCCCCCCACCCGCGGCGTGTACAAAGTCGCCAGCGACGGCTCCAGCCACATCGACGACACCGACGGCTCATCGCTGAGCGTGCACGTAAGCGTGCGCGAGCTGCCCGCCGCGGGCTGATTCGCTCGTCCCGGCGACCGATCCGCTCTACCCTCGATTCCTGACAGATCCCCCCTCACTGTTCAGCCTCGCCGAGCACATCGGCGCGGCTGTGCGTCACGCTCAACAGAGAACCGCATGCCGATCTTCACTCTCCTGGCCACCGCCGCCGCATCCGCTCCCGCACCCGCTGCGCCGTCCGCCTCCGTTCAGGCTTCGAACGCCTCATCGTGGATCTCGCCCGAGCAGTGGGCCGGCCTGGTCGACAAGTCCACGACATGGATCATCAACGCGCTCCCCGCGGCCATCGGCGCGCTCGTGCTGCTGGTGCTCGCGTACACCATCGCACGAACCGCTCGCACCGCCGTCCTCCGCGGCCTGGCGCGGGCCGAGGTCGACCTGACGCTCTCGAAGTTCCTGGCCAACCTCGTCAAGTGGGTCATCATCATCTTCGCGCTCATCGCCTGCGCGGGCACGCTCGGCATCCAGACCACCGGCTTCGCCGCGGCCATCGCCGCCGCCGGTCTGGCCATCGGCCTGGCCCTGCAGGGCAACCTCTCCAATCTCGCCAGCGGCGTGCTCCTGCTGATCTTCCGTCCCTTCAAAATCGGTGACAGCGTCATCGTCGCCGGCCAGGCGGGCATCGTCGACGGCATCGACCTGTTCACAACCAACCTCGATACGGGCGACAACCGCCGCATCATCGTTCCCAATGCCGCGATCTTCGGCGGGATCATCGAGAACCAGACCCACCACCGCACACGCCGCGCATCGGTCAACGTGGTGGTCGGAGCCCACATCTCTCTGGATGAGGCCGAGCGCCTCCTGCTCGATGCCGCTCGCACCGCGGCACAGACCACCGGCGCCGTGAGCGATCCTCCCCCCGCCGCGGGCCTGGCCGAAATCACTCCCGCGCCGCACACGACCTGGACCGTCGCACTCTCGGCCCAGACTCCGGCCTTCGGCAGCGTTCGCACCGCGCTGCTCCGCGCCGTGCGCGAAACGATGGAACGCCACGCCATGCACCCGCAGGCCGCGCCGCAGCGAATGCACCTGATCAGCGACAAGACGTCGGGCTGAGCCGCCCGGAGTCTCGGCGGCCGATGCCGCCGCGTTACGGCACTTCCGCGAACCGGTTGAGCCGCTCGGGACCGTCAACATCCGACAGCGTCACCCGAAGCCGACGCCCGCTTAGCGCCACCGCCGCTCGCGGCAGCACGAACCGCCGCACCGCCGATTCACCCGGCGCAAGATTCGAGATCGGCTGCTGCTGACGCGGCAAGTCCGGCGGCGCAAAGTCGACCTGCAGCGTCCGCGCGGTCGTGCCCGTGTTCGTCACCGTCGCGGTCACGATCACGTCCGGACCGTCGATCCTCGGCCCCAGCGCCGCCGTTACCTGCATGTCCAGGTCCGCCAGCCCGATGGTGATCGGCGCGCCCAGCCGCATCGGCGGGTACTCGCGATCCGCATTCAGCCGCACGATCGCAGACAGCCGACGCTCGCCCGCCTCCTCGCTCGCGTTGAACGCGAACGAGAACGGCAGCCGCGTCGTCCCGCCCGGCGCGATCGTGAACGGCATCGGGCTCGTCGGGCTGAATGTCCACGCGCGACGGTTCGCCGCGCCCTGCTGCGGCGGCAGACTCACCTCGCCGCTGATCCGCACCGGCCACGGGTTCCGCAGCACGATGCTGTGCCCGTGCACCGCAGAAACCGCCGGCACAAACGCCGGATCAACGCTGAAACCCAGCGCAAACTGCGCCAGTTCCGCGTCCACGCCCTCGATGAACACCGGAATATCCCCCACCGGAATCTCGAACTGCCCGCCCTCATCGATCGGGCTGAGCACACGCCGATTGCCGAAGATGTCGACGAGCGTCAGCACGCTATCCGCCGGAGCAAAGTACCCGCGCACGACCGCGCGGTCCCCTTGAGCCGTCTCGTTCCACGCAACGATCGTTCCCGTCGCACGCGCCGTGGTCAGGTCGGTGCTCTGCCGCCGCGCCGGCGCGAGCACCAGCGCCGTCACGCCGGGGATCGTGTCGATCGTCCCGACCACCGTCTGCCCGCTGAGCCGACGCGCCAGGTTCGCCCACACCGCAAGTTCTGGCCCGGGCGAGAGCACACGCCGCGATACCCCCGTCTCCCGCCAAGGCCGTGCGATCATCAGCCGCGGCGGCACACGCCCCTGCCCCGCCGCCAGCGCCGGCTCCAGGGCCTGCCACCACCGCACCGTCCGCCGCGCCAATTCCACCACCGCCGCCCGCTCGCCGTACTGCTCGACCGACGGCAGTTCCAGCACGATCGTCCGCTCGGCGGGCTGCGCCGCCAGGGTCGACCCGGACACCGCCGGCTCGCTCATGATCCTTTCCGCCAACTCCCCGATCGATCCCGATGAGAACGACGCCGGAACTCGCACGCTCAGCGCATCGAGCACCCGCACATTCGGCACCGGCGGCGGCGGCCGATCGCCACGCTTGACCCGACCCGCGTTGCTCTTCGGCCCGGCGATCTCCGCGCCCAGCACCGGCAACTCCGCACGCCAAGCCTGCACCAGCACCGGTCCGGGCACACTCTTGTTCAACACGCCGCGGAAGATCCCGAGCCTTCGCTGCGTGCGGTCCATCCCCGCCGACGCCGCATCCAACTCCCCCACACTCGCGCCGAGCTGCCACCGGCTGATTCTCTGCCCGTGCCCGTAGGTATCCAGCAGCGGCTGCACCAGCGGCAGCCACGCGCTCGTGGCCGCATCGAGCAACTCCTGCGGCTGACTCGGATCCAGCCGCAGTTCACGCGCCAGCGCGTTGGGAATCCGCGGCAGAACCGCCGTGATGTCCATCCCGTCGCGCAGCATGCGATCGAGCATCGCGCCCGTCGTGCCCAGCCGCTGCACCGTCGCGGTGCGCTCGTTGAGCCTCACGCCAGGCGCAGCCGCATCCGACGGATTGCGGCTCGATGAGAGCATCCGCTCAAGATCCACCGGCACGCTCACGCTGCCCATCCCCGCGCTGCGCAGGAGCCCCGGCAGCAGCACCTGCGCCTCAGGCGAGAGCTCGCCCGCCTCCACGCCGAATGTCCGATCACGCCGCACGCCCGCGGGCAGATCCTCCTGACCCCACGAGTCGATCCACACCGCCGATGCCGACGCCTGGCCCACCAGCGCCGAATCCGCCAGCACCTCGATCGTCGCGCGATACCAGCCAAGGCTCGGCAGCGTCGGCGTCCAGTCGAACACGCCGCCGCCAACACCCAGCGTCCGGTCCTCGCTCGCCACCACGCGCCCGTCCATGTCGACCACCCGCAGACGCGCCGTCATCGTCTGCCCCGTCAAGTCGCGCACCTCCGCCGAGAAGACCACCGGCTCCGGCGCCACGACGATCGACCGCCCGCCCCGCGCGCTGATCTCCAGCCGCGGCATCTGAAACACCGCGACATCATCGAACCACGCCCCGCCCGAAAGATCCTGAGGCCAGACCTCGTGCTGACGCAGCCGCGCGTTGTCCGAAAGCTGCTCGGGCTGAAGCACCTCAAGATCCACCTGCAAAAACGCCGGCACCGGACGGGCCGCATCCGGCGAGAGCAGCCTCGCCTCACCCGCGCCCGCGTGCGACGGCAACGCCACGTGAAGCGTCGTCCACTGCCCCGGCGAGAGCGCCGGCTCGCTCACGAACTCCGCGCCATCGATCGGCTGGCTCATCGCATCGAGAAACCGCGCCCGGACCACCGCCCGCGCGTGCCGAAGCTCGTCCGTCCTCACCGCGCACGTCACGACATAGTCCGCGTTCGGAAAAATCGGGATCACGCTGCCCGCCAGACGCATCGACGTGCTCCCGCCGTTCACCGGCAGGTACACGCTGCTCGAACCCGACCGGCCCTGGCGATGATCAAACGCCGCACGATTCCAGTTCGGATACCCGGGCCGCTCGCGCCGCGGCGGATCGTTCTGCGCACGGAACCAGTTCCGCGGCACCGGCTCGGCGTTGAACGCCCGCTCCTCAAAGTCGAACAACGCCGCGACTCGCCCCGCCGTCACCGGCCGGCTCTCCGCACCCGACACCGCCGGCGCCCCCGCCTCGTCCCCCGCGACCGCCCCCGCCTCCGCCGGAGCATTGCTCGCCTCCGGCATCTCCGCGGGCTGCGCCCCGGCGATGGCCGTGGGCTTGACCATCGCCGGGGAGAGCATCGACAGCAGCGCGATCCCGAGCACGGTCCACACGCCGCCGATACGCGCAGCGCCGGTGGCGCGCACGCGGGGCGGGCATCGCATCGGGCGACGATTCGGGATCGCATCGGGCATGAAGTGGATATCGGTCGTTGCCGCCACCAACTCAAGCATCCGGGCGTGGGGAGCGGCCAAAAAGCCACCAGGCCCGAATTTCGGGCCTGGCGGGGTCGGATCGGGATGGTCTGGGGCGGCCCGGGGGGCTCGCGCATCCGTGCCCCCACTGGGGGTATGCGAGCCGATGGTCCGAGCATCCGGCGGGGTGTTCCGTCACCCGCGCCGGGGCGGTGATCCTTCACGACGCCGTGAGAGTTCGCCGCCAGTCCGCTTCGCCGTTTCCGAGAGATTCGCGATCACGATCGTCGCTCAACTGCATCCCATCGAGTTGCCGCAGTTCACGCACTTGTGGCACGTGCCGTTGCGGACGGTGATGGTGCCGCACACCGAGCAGGGCGGGCCGTCGCCGCTGCTCTTCATCGCGATGGCCAGCATGTTGTCGCTCTTGGCTACTCGCACCTTGCCGCTGGTCTCGACATCGATGGTCGTCTCCGTCACCGTGCGGTGCACGTGCACGTGCGCGGTGCCGGGTGGCGAGTCCTTCGCCGACGCATCACCGAAAGGGAGACGGGGCTCCTTGCTCTCGCTGACCACGGCCCGCGCCGCCTCGCCCGTGACACCCGGCGCATCCTCCGGGTCGATGCCCGAGAGCACCGCCAGATCACGCGCCACGTCGAAGGTCTGCGTCTCGTCGGTCTCCCGCTGCGGAATATTCGCCGCACGGTACCCGGGGATGAACTGCATGCCCATCCAGCGGAAGATGTAGTCGACCAGGCTCTTGGCGAACGGGATGTCGCGGTTGGTTGTCATGCCCGCGGGCTCGAAGCGCTGATGCGTGAACTTGCGCACCAGCGACTCGATCGGCACGCCGTACTGCAGCGATACGCTGGTGGCCGTTCCGATCGCGTCCATGAGCCCGCCGATGGTCGAGCCTTCCTTGGCCATCGTGATGAAGAGCTCGCCCGGACGCCCGTCCTCGTACAGACCGACCGTCAGATAGCCCTCGTGGCCTGCGACGTTGAACTTGTGCGTCACGCTCGCCCTGGTGTCCGGCAGACGCCGACGCATCGGCACCGGCCGCTCGACGACCTTCACCACCGGCTCGGGCACCGCGACCGGAGCGGGCGCCGCAACCTCGGCCTTCTTCTCGCTCTTGGCCTCCGCCTTCGCGTCGGCCTTGTCCTCGCTGTCGCTGGTCGTGCTCAGCGGCTGGCTCATCTTGCTGCCGTCGCGGTACAGCGCGTTGGCCTTGATGCCCAGTTCCCACGACAGGCGATAGGCGCTCTTGACATCATCAACGTTCGCCTCCGCCGGCAGGTTGATCGTCTTGCTGATCGCCCCGGAGATGAACGGCTGAACCGCCGCCATCATCCGGATGTGCCCCTCGGGCACGATGAACCGCTGCCCGTACTTGCCGCACTTGTTGGCGCAGTCGAACACCGGCAGGTCCGCGGCCTTGAGGTGCGGCGCACCCTCGAGCGTCTGCCGACCGCAGATCACGTCATTCAGCGCATCGATCTGCTGACGGCTCAACCCGATCGACTTGAGGAAGTTGAACGAGCGGTCGGACTTGGCCGCATCGGGGTCGATCCCGCATCGACGCAGGATGTCATCACCAAGACCCCAGGACGAGAACGCGAACGACAGCTCGAACACACCGGGCAGCGCATCGCTGATCCGGGCCAGCTCATCGGCCTTGAGCCCGCGAGCCACCAGCAGTTCACGCAGCGTCGCCTCGCCGCCGGGCCCCTTGCCGGGAATCTCCGCATCCAGGTTCAGCGACCCGAGCAGGTACACCATGATGTCGCGCACCTGCGCATCGCTGTAGCCCAGCGCCTCGAGCGCAGGCCGCACGGACGCGTTGGCGATCTTGAAGTACCCGCCGCCGGCCAGCTTCTTGAACTTCACCAGCGCAAAGTCGGGCTCGACGCCCGTCGTGTCGCAGTCCATCAGCAGGCCGATCGTGCCCGTCGGCGCGATGACCGTCGTCTGGGCGTTGCGATAACCGTACTGGATGCCCAGTTCCAGCGCATCGTCCCAGCTCTTGATCGCGTGCTCGAGAATCTCGCGGCAGTTCTTGACCAGCACCTTGCCCGAGTGGATCACACCGTGATCGATCGGCACCGGCCGGATCCGCAGGTTCTCGTACTTGGCGCTCGTCCGAGCCGTGCCCATCGCCGCGAGACGGTGGTTGCGGATCACACGCAGCATGTTCTCGCGATCATCCGCAAAGCCCGCGAACGGCCCGTGCTCCTTGGCCATCAGCGCCGACATGCGGTAGCTCCGGCCCGTCAGGATCGCGCTGAGGCTGCCGGCCATCGCCCGCGCCTCCTCGCTGTCGTACGCGATGCCCGCCTGCATCAGCATCGCGCCCAGGTTCGCGTACCCAAGGCCCAGCGTGCGGTACCGCCAGCTCAGCCGCGCGATCTCCTCGCTCGGGAACGCGGCCATCAGCACGCTGATCTCCAGCACGATCGTCCACAGATCGATCGCGTGCTCGTACAGCTCGACGTTGAACTCCCGCGTCTTGGAGTCGTACAGCGTGATCAGGTTGATCGACGCCAGATTGCACGCCGTGTTGTCCAAGAACATGTACTCGCTGCACGGGTTGCTCGCGTTGATCCGGCCCGCGCTCGGGCACGTGTGCCACGCGTTGATCGTCGTGTCGTACTGCACACCCGGGTCCGCGCACCGCCACGCGGCGTACGCGATGTCGTCCCACAGCTTGCCCGCCTTGAACACCCGCGAGACCTTCCCGCCGATGCGGCTGGTCGTCTTCCACTCCCCGCCCGCATCCAGCGTGTCGAAGAACTCATCGGGAATCCGCACGGAGTTGTTGCTGTTCTGCCCCGCAACCGTCGCGTACGCCTCGCCGTTGAAGTCATAGTCGAGCTTCAGGCCCAGACGGTCCGCCGTCTGCCCGATCGTCTCGGTGTCGCCCGCGTTGCCCTTGCGGTCGCGGATGACCTTCAGACCCTCGACCATCGCCTGAACCTTGATCTCCTCGCGCACCTTCCAGTTGATGAACTGCTCGATGTCCGGATGATCCATGTCCAGGCAGACCATCTTCGCCGCGCGACGCGTCGTGCCGCCGCTCTTGATCGCCGCCGCGGCACGGTCGCCGATCCGCAGCCAGCTCATCAGCCCCGAGCTCTTGCCGCCGCCGGACAGGTGCTCGTTCTCACCGCGCAAACGCGAGAAGTTCGTCCCCGTGCCCGACCCGTACTTGAACAGCCGGGCCTCGCGCGTCCACAGATCCATGATCCCACCCGGGTTCACCAGGTCGTCATCAACACTCTGAATGAAGCACGCGTGCGGCTGCGGATGCGTGTACGCGTCCTTGGCCAGGCTCACCGCGCCCGTCTTGGAATCCGCGATGAAGTGCCCCTGCGCCGGACCCGTGATCCCGTACGCAAAGTTCAACCCCGTGTTGAACCACTGCGGCGAGTTCGGCGCCGCCACCTGGTGCGTGAGCATGTACGCCAGTTCGTCGTAGAACGCCTGCGCATCCGACGCCGAGTCGAAGTACCCGTACTTCTCGCCCCAGTGACGCCAGCACCCGGCCAGACGATGAATCACCTGCCGGGCCGACTTCTCGCCGCCCATCGTCCCATCCGCCTGCGGCACACCCGCCTTGCGGAAGTACTTGCTCACCATGATGTCCGTCGCGAGCTGGCTCCACGTCTCCGGAACCTCCGCGTCATCGAGCTTGAACACGATCGTCCCGTCCGGGTTCGTGATCTTGCTCGAACGCTTGGTCCAGCCCACAGTGGCGAACGGATCCTTCCCGGCGGTCGTGAACTTGCGATTGATCTTCATGGGCGATTCCTGCGGTTGATTGCTTCGACTCGAACCGAATCACGCTTCAAACCTGGCCACCGGCATTGGGCCATCGGCCATCGACTCAGAATTCCTGCGACTTATCCATCGGTGCCAACTCGAGCTTGCGAATCAGACCCGCAAGCATCATGTTGCACTCCAGAATCATCTGCTCCAGCTCCTCACCGGCCGACATGTCCAAGTACCCGAACGCTCTGGCAAATTCCAACTGCGTTTCCACCTCGTAGAGCGAGCCCCGAGCGATTCTTGTGAACCTCAGATAATCCGCTCTGCTCCCTCGACCAAAACCCTCTGCGATGTTGCTCGCCACGCCTACCGAAGCGCGTCGAATCTGGGCAGCAAGCCCGAACCGCTCCTCGGACGGGAACCTCGCCGAGAGCTCGTGAACCTACAACCCGATGGCGAATGCGCTTCTCCAGACCCGGAGATCCCGAAATGACCGAATCGCCTCGCCCACGCACGCCAACCTCCACGCGACACACGCCACCAAGTCGTCGACCCAATGGCCGATGGCCCAAAGCCGATGGCCTGTCCTCAATCCACCTTCGGCAGCGTCAACCCCGTCTGATCCTGATACTTCCCGCCCTTGTCCGCGTAACTCACCGCGCACACCACATCCGCCTTCAAGAAAATCAACTGCCCGATCCCCTCGTTGGCGTAGACCTTCGCCGGCAGCGGCGTCGTGTTGCTGATCTCCAGCGTCACCTTCCCGCGCCACTCTGGCTCCAGCGGCGTCACGTTCAGCACCAGCCCGCACCGCGCGTACGTGCTCTTGCCCACGCAGATCACCAGAATGTCCCGCGGCACCTCGATCGTCTCCACCGTCTCGCACAACGCAAAGCTGTTCGGCGGGATGATCACGTGGTCCCGACCAGCCTTCTCGCAATCAATCTCCACGAACAAGTCATCGTCGAACGCCTTCGGATCCACGATCGTCACACCACCCGACCTCGGCGTCGGCGTGAAAATCTTGAACCGCGGCCCCACCCGAATGTCGTACCCGTACGACGACACTCCGTACGAAATCCTACCCGAACGCTTCCCACCCGCCTCGAACGGCTCGATCGTCACCAGGTCGCGGATCTGCGTGTCGCACAGTACGGGCATAAGAACATCCCTCTTTCTGGGGCCAAGAGGATCTCAACTCACAGGGATCTGACAGGGGATCGGACGACTCAGATTCTCATCGGCGGACGACTCCGCGGGGGATGAGCATACCACTACAGATCGTGCCCGCAAGCACCCAAAGACACAAAATAATGTAGATCACGTGCGAAGTTCTTGTCGCTTGTCACTAAGCCGCGAAAACTCAAGAACTTGCGCTCCGAGTGAATTTGAAGCTCACGTCAAGACTCCCTTTCGGGAGTGATGCAACTGGTGTGGATGAACGACGAAGCATCAGGGATTCATCCTACTCCAAGCCCATCAAATCAAGAAAATACCCCTTATCGCGGGCTATGTTCATCGCATGAACCGGGACAACTTCAGCACCAGGCGCAGCCATCGCGCCGGGGCACCCATCACACCCACAAAACCCGCTTCAAAGGCTCAAAATTCACCCAATACGCTCGGCCTTGGGCTCGCGCGTCATCAACTGCCCGATCGCGTCAATCGGGTCCAGTCCCTCGAACAAAACCGCGTTCACGGCCTGAACGATCGGCATCTCCACCCGGTACTTCGACGCCAAGTCTACAACGCTCCGCGTGGTCGCCACACCCTCCACCACGCTCCGGCTGTGACGCAGATACTCCTCCAGCGCCGTGCCCTTGCCCAGGGCTTCCCCGCATGACCTATTCCGCCCCTCAGGCGAGAAACACGATGTGGCAAGGTCACCCACACCCGTCACCCCAAAGAACGTCTCGGGGCTCGCGCCCATCGCGCTGCCGAGGCGTGCGATCTCCGCCAGCCCACGCGCCAGCAGCGCGCTCTTGGCGTTGTTGCCGGCCTGGAGGCCGTCGAGAATCCCCGCCGCGATCGCGATGACGTTCTTGATCGCCCCGGCCAGTTCCACACCAATCAGGTCATGCGATGTGTAGATCCGCATCCAGCGAGTCGTGAACAGCTGCTGAACCCGCGCCCGGAACGCCTCATCATCGCTCGCCGCGACCATCGTCGCCGGCAGGCAGCGTGCAAGTTCCGGCGCGATCGTCGGGCCGGAGAGCGCCGCAAGCGGCCGGGCCGGGCGATCCGGATCATCTCGAAGAACCTCGGTGATCACCTGCGTCGGACGCAGCAAAGTGCCGTTTTCCAGCCCCTTGGCGACCGAAATCACGCCGACACCCGGCGGCACGTGCGCCCGCAGACGCTCCCACACCGACCGCATGTACTGCACCGGCACCGCCGAAACGATCAGGTCGGCCTCGTGAAGCGCATCATGATCCCGCACGCTCACCCGGACCTCATCCGGCAGCCGCAAACCCGGCAGCCGCTCGCTCTTGCGCGTCTGCGCAACCGCCCCGGCCTCCTCCGCCGAGTGGCCCCACAGCCGAACCCGCGGCCGCAGGGCCAGGGACTTGTTCAGCCGATCCGGGTCGCACAGCATCGCCGCGCAGACCAACCCCATCTGCCCGAGACCGAGAATCGTGACGGTCGGACGATCCTCCACAGCACCCGAACGCGGTGCGGAGCCTGGGTCGGGTTGTTTGCCGAGGGCCATGTCTGGGTCGATAAGTCAGTCAGGGTTCGGGGCGAAGTGCGGGGCTCAAGTCGGGGACCATGACGGCGGGCGAACCGAACGGGCAGATCAGGCGTACCGAATCGCTCGGGCATCGGGCGCCCGGGCTTGCCATGGCCACGCCGGATCCGTGTCGGGTCCGCCGGGGTCTTGGTGGGCTCCAAGGCTACCATAGCCCGCGACGATCCGCCCCGGCGAAGGGTCGGCGCGTCGTTCGGTTGGTTTCGCTCCCGTCTCGGCTTGATCCTCGCGGGTTCTCCGCGATCAACCGCCGGACCGAGCACGGTCCACACTCGGGCCGAGCGCGGCATGACGAGAAAGAGTTCGGGGTAGGGTTCGCGTTCTCCTTCAGTCGTTCTTCGCGGAGTTTGACATGGCCGGCCACAGCCACGACCACTCGCACGATCACTCGCACGACCACAGCCACGGTCACCATCATCACCACGACCACGGCGACAAGCCCATGGAAGCCTGCTGCTCCGCCGAGGAACAGCAGAGCGAGTCCATGATCGTGCTGTACCTTGTCGGCGGCATGCTGCTCATCGCCTGCCGGGCAGCCGACTGGGTCTTCCCGGGCGCGATCAGCCCGGCGACGGTCATGGTCGTCGCCTTCATCGCCGCGGTCCTGCTGAGCTTCAAGTTCTTTGTCGATTCCTTCCGCGAATTGCGCGACGGCTTCCCGCGCGAGCACTCGCTGGCCGCACTGGCCATCCTGGGCTGCTTCGCCACGCAGGAGTACGAGACCGCGGGCTGGGTCAGCCTGGTGCTGCTGCTGGCCGCTCAGGTTCTTCGCCGCACGGCCTTCAGCGCCAAGCGCATCATCGAGCAGCTCGTCCGCCTTACGCCCAACATCGCCCGCGTTGTCCGCGACGGCAGCGAGAGCGAAGTCGCGCTCAACACCGTCAAGGTCAACGACATCGTCCGTGTCCGCGCGGGCGAGAACCTGCCCATCGACGGCATCATCGTCAGCGGCCGTTCCACCCTCGATCAGGCCAGCCTCACCGGCGAGGCCATGCCTCATGAGGTCAACGTCGGCGATCAGGTTTACGCCGGCACCACCAACCTCTCCGGCGCGATCGATATCCGCGTCACGCAGGTCGGCGAGGACACAACCATCGGCAAGGTCACGCAACTGATCTCCGCCGCGAACCGCGCACGCACGCCGCGGCAGCTGCTCATCGAGCAGGTCGCCCGCTTCTACGTGCCCGTGGTCATCTCGCTGGCGGCGCTGACCTGGTTCCTCAGCCCGCAGGAAATCGCCCTTGAGCGAGCCATCACCGTGCTCTTTGTCGCGTGCCCCACGGCGCTGCTGCTCAGTTCGCCCACGGCGCTGGTCGCGGCCTTCGCCGCCGCGGCCCGGCTGGGCGTCATGATCAAGGAAGCCCGCTTCCTTGAGGCCGCGGGCGATGTGGACACCGTGATCTTCGACAAGACCGGCACCATCACCACCGGCAAGTTCGCCGTGGCCCGCCTGGCGCCCGCGACCGGCGTCGACGGCGCGGACCTGCTCGCCGCCGCCGCATCGGGCGAGCAGCAGAGCAACCACCCGCTGGCACGCAGCATCCTGGCCACCGCCGCCGCGGCACGCATCACGCCCGATGGCGGCGGCTCGTTCGAAGAAATCCACGGCCGCGGCGTCAAGGCCATCACCAGCATGGGCACCCTCCACGTCGGCCGCGGCTCATGGCTCGCCGAGCAGTTCCCCGACATCAAGGCCGAGATGGACACCTGCAGCGCCCGCATCGAGGGCATGACCGGCGTGCACGTCGCTCGCGACGGCAAGTATCTCGGCGTCGTCGGCCTCGAGGACCGCATCCGCACGAACGTTCGCGGCGTGATCGATCAGCTCCGCACGCTCGGCGTCAAGCGCGTAAGCATCTTCACCGGCGACCGCCTCAGCGTCGCCCAGCGCGTCGGCCAGACCGTCGGCGCGGACACCGTCGAGGCCGAGTGCCTCCCGGCCGAGAAGCACGAGCAGGTCCTGGGCCTCTCCCGCGCCGGCCGCCGCACGCTCATGGTCGGCGACGGCATCAACGACGGCCCGTCGCTCGCCGCGGCGGATGTCGGCGTGGCCATGGGCCTCGGCGGCAGCGACATCGCGACCAACTCCGCCGGCGTCGCTCTGATGAACGACGAACTCTCCCGCATCCCCTTCATGATCGAACTCAGCCGGATGAACCGCTCGATCATCACGCAGAACATCGCCATCAGCGTGATCGTCGCCGTCGTGGGTCTTGCCCTCGCGGCCACGGGACGCATCGAGATCATCGGCGCACTGGTCTTCCACTTCCTGGGCGACATCGTCGTCGTGCTCAACAGCTTCCGGCTCTTCCGCTTCGGCGAGGCCTACGCCGAGCAGGACGCCGCCATCGCCCAGGCGCAGGCCCAGGCCCCCGTCAAGCGCGAGGCCAGCATGCGCCTGACCCCCGCGACGGCCTGAAGTCGGACCATCCGCCCGCAGCCCCCTCCCGACCCGCCACCCCGGCGGGTCGTTTTCATTTCCCGCTCGAGAACGCCGGAAGTTGCCCATTCTGCCACCACACCGGATCACGAGCCCGCACTTGTCCGCTACGCTCTGCTCTGCACGGAGGACGGCATGCCACGAACCATCGCGCTCATGAACCAGAAGGGCGGCGTGGGCAAGACCACGACCGCGGTGAACCTCGCCGCAGGCGTCTCTGCGCTCGGCAAGCGCACCCTGCTGATCGACCTTGACCCGCAGGCCCACGCGACGCTGCACCTGGGCGTCGAACCCGCCGAACGCGGCAGCGTCTACGACCTGCTGCTCGACACGTCGCTCAAACTCGGTGACGTGCGCGTGAACGCACGCGAGAACCTTGATGTGCTCCCGGCCGAGACCGACCTGGCCGGACTTGAGAATGAACTCTCCGCCGCCAGCGACCGCACGCGGCGACTGAGCAACGCGCTGGACCAGCACGCCGCCGCGCTGCCGGCCGGCGAGAAGCCCTACGACTTCGTCTTCATCGACTGCCCCCCATCGCTCGGCGTGCTGACCCTCAACGGCCTCTCGAGCGTGCGCGAGGTGTTCATCCCCATGCAGGCCCAGTTCCTGGCCCTGCAAGGCGTGAGCAAACTCATGGAGACGGTCAAACTCGTCCGCGCGACGATCAACCCGCGGCTCTTCGTGACCGGCGTGATCATCTGCGCCTTCGACGCCAGCACCACGCACAGCAAGGAAGTCGTCGCCGACCTCGACGCGTTCTTCGAGCAGTCCCGCGGCTCGAGCGAGCCATGGGCCAACGCCCGCGTCTACCGCCCGGCCGTTCGCCGCAACGTCAAACTCGCCGAGGCACCCAGTTTCGGCAAGACGATCATCGAGTACGCCCCGTGGTGCCCCGGCGGCCTGGACTACAAGCAACTGGCCCAGACGCTGGTCAGCGAGTGGGACCTGCTCCAGGGCGTCAAGCCCGAAGTGGCCAAGCCGACGACCAAGACCGCCGCCAAGACCACCTCAAAACCAGCGGCCGCACCGCCCGCAGCGCCTCCGGCAGCACCCCCCGCCGGCCAGCCGACCGGCCAGCCCGTCGTCACGGTCATCGCGCCCGCCGAAGCCCGCCCCACCGAACCGGCGTGAGCAAGCCAATCAGGGCGACTTCTCGCCAGGGCCGCCCGCGCGAGCGAGACGCTCGCGCAAGTCCGCCGACGCGACAAAGTGCACCTCGCGACCGTCCTTGAATGTCCGCAAAAATCCGAGCGTGGCCAGTGCCTTCAGGTCGGTCCGCGCTGTCATCGTGGTCACGCCGTGCGTCGCCGCGTGCCCGATCGCCGTGAACACCGCATCCGGCTCGCGCACCGCGTGTTCGAGCACGAGCCGCTGACGCAGGTTGAGCGTCGCACCCGTGAGCGTGATCTCCGGTGCGGTGCGCAACCTCCCGACCTGCTCAACTGCACGGGCTCTGGCCGCGTCGATCGCTCGTTCGATGACCCCGAGCTTGTACTCCATGAAGTACGTCAGGTCGCCCGAGTCGTGCTCCACATCAACAAACGCCTGCGGGTAGCCCGCATACGCACCCAGAATCACGGGCGAGATCGCGATACCGAGGAACTCCGCACGATCTCGGCGCAACATGTGCCAATAGAACACCGCGCGGGCGGTGCGCCCATTGCCGTCGACGAACGGATGCTCATAGCCGATCATGAAGTGCAGCACACTGGCCTTGATGACCGGGTGCATCGCGCGCCCGTTCGAGAGATCATCGCTCGCGAACCTGCAGAGCCGATCGAGCCGATCGGGCAAAGCCGACGCGTCCGGGGGCACGAAGATCGTTTCGCCCGAACGCTGATCCTCGATGCACACCGCGTCGCCCGGGCGCCGGAGCCTGCCGACGCCGTCGCCGCTTCCGAGCGTGCCATCGGTGAGGATACCCTGCAGTTCGCAGAGCATCGCCACCGAGAGGTCAACGCCCGCAAGATGCTCGATGCGTTCGAGCCCCGCATGGTTGTTCGCGATCATGCGCTCGCCGGGGCTCCCGGGCACTCTTCCGGTCGCGAGAAGGTCCACGCCCTGCCGGTACGTCGTCGCGGCCCCTTCAACCCGCGACGACTCGACGGCCTCGTCGATTCGCGTGCGCACCGCCAACTGTCGGAGAGCCGCGACGCCGGCCCGTGTCTCGCCCGCACGCGGCACTCCGGACTCTCGCCAGAGCGTCGCGAGCTCCGTCACCGAAGCGTCGATCCTTGCGACACGCTGCAACAGCCCCGGATGCATGCACACCCAGATCGCCCTCCCGTCAGCCTGCGTCAACTCGAGCGTCACCCTGCTCGCCCGACGCAGAAGGCCGAGCGCAAGCCAAGCATCGAGAGCATCAATCCCGGCTTCCCGCGCGATCGCGCGGACCTTCCGCCAAGGCCGATACCGACCGACCATCGCCCGAGCGAGCGAATCCCCGTCTGCCTGACCATCACCCGCAAACGCGGCATCGCGAGCGCCCACGAACCGCGCAAGCAGCATCGATGCCCGCGCGACCCGATCGGGGTCGATGAGCAGGTCGTCGACATTGGGTACGGCGTCAATCATCCCTCAAGCGCCCGGGCATGCGCGAGGCCCGCCAGAGCACTGGACAATCATCGGCCCAAAAGCAAAGCAAAGCAAATCGCTGATCGATTTGCTTTGCTTTGCTTTTGGACTATTTGACCCTAACGTCACCCTATAAAACCAGACTGTCGATCTGTTTTTGCCTTCTGGCCCACTCCCCCACCGGCCCGACCGCCGCCCCCCTCACTCACCAACATTCAGCACGATCTTGATCCCCTCTCCGCTCTGCATCAGGCGGAAGCCCTCGGCGAAGCGGTCGATCGGCAGTTCGTGCGTGATGATCTCGTCGAGCTGCAGCCGGCCGCCGACGAGCAGTTCCTCCATCTGGTACCAGGTCTCGAACATCTTTCGCCCGTTGATGCCCAGAACCTTGGCGGCCTTGAAGACGATGTGATTGGTCAGGTCGAATGTGAACGGCATGCTGGGGATGCCCAGCAGTGCCGCGGTGCCGCCCATGCGCAGCGCGGAGAAGCCGTCGTTGATCGCGGCGGGGTGGCCGGACATTTCCAGCAGAACGTCCGGGCCGTCGCCGCGGGTTGCGCGGCGGAGTTCCTTGATCCACTCCGGCGTGGTGCTGGTCGGCGCGGCGGCGCGGCCCGTGGGCTCGCGCGGGGGCGGAGCGACGTACGTGTTGAACGCTTCGGTCGCGCCCAGACGCCTGGCCAGTTCCAGCCGCTTGGCGTTCACATCGGTCACAAAGATGCGGCTCGCGCCCGCGGCCTTGGCGACGGTCACGGCCATGAGCCCGATGATCCCCACGCCCGTGATGAGCACCGTCTTGGCGCTCACGTCCGCGGCCATCACCGTGTGCACGGCATTGCCCAAGGGGTCGAGCACCGCGGCGACCTTGTCGGGAATGCTCGGGTGAACCGGCCAGACGTTGTCCTCCGGCACGCAGACATACTCGGCGAAACAGCCGTCGCGGTCGACGCCCAGAATGACCATGTTCTCGGCGATGTGCGCGTTGCCGGTGCGCGCGTTGTAGCCCGTGCCCGGCGAGATGTGGCCCTCGGCGCTGACACGCAGGCCCGGGGTGAATCGCGTGACCGCCGAGCCGACGCGCTCGATGGTGCCGACGAACTCGTGGCCGGTGATGATGCCGACGGGGATTCGGCTGGCGGCCCAGGCGTCCCACTCCCAGATGTGCCGGTCCGTGCCGCAGATGCCGGCCTTGCGAACCTTGATCAGCACATCACGCGGGCCGGGCTCGGGAATCGGGCGATCGGCGGCGATGCGCAGTTCGGTCCCGGCGTGATGCTTGTAGAGGGCGCGCATGGTGCGGGCTCCGGAGGCGGGGCCGGTCGTCGGAGCGGTCGCGGAGCGCGCAGAAACGCCGGGAACGGTGGAGCTCATGGATCATGCTACACCGTTCCCGGCGTCGGGTTGGATACTTGGATGTCGCCTCTGACTGAGGCTCAGCGGCGGCGACGCGTGGCCAGCAGGACCGCACCGGCCAGCAGCGCGGCAGCGCCCGGGGTCGGGATCAGCGAGTTGTTGTCGCCGATGGACCAGATGCTCTGGCCATTGACCACGCCCTGAATGTGCGCGATGAGACGGAAGTTCGACTGGTTCGTCGCGGCCGCGAGGAAGTTCGCGTACGTCATGCCGTTCTTGAACCCGATAAACACGCCCAGCGACTCACCGGCGCCGATGGCGTTGTTCTGCGGCTGAGGCGTGCGGGGGCTGAAGATGCCGAAGTTGCCGCCCCAGGGGTTGACGCCGCCACCCGGCGTCGGCGGGTTGCCGCCGGCCTCATAGCCCACCGTTCCGGAGTTGCCAGCCGCACTCAGCGAGGCGCTGGTCAGGAACTACGAAGTCCATGACGTTCTCTCGATGTAGATCGTCGTGATCCGGGCGCCGGCGTTCGGCGTGATCGACTGGTTGCGCCAGGTCAGCAGGGCGCCGTTGGTCGCCTGCGACAACTGGACACTGGTATTGATGCCCTGAATGTTGATGCTGCCGGTATTGAAGCCGACCAGCGGAAGGACCTGAGCCTGAGCGCCGGCGGCGACAGCAAGGCCCGAAACAACGGACAAAACACGAACCGCGGATGCGAATTGCACTGCTCTCTACTCGAAAAGGGATTTGGGACAGATCACCGCTCGCATCCCAGGCCAAAAAGTCGAGAGAACCGCGCTCTGTCACAGCAAACACTGGGAATCACCCATTTCAACAAGGGCAAGACAGGTAGTTCGGGTGAGCTGTGAGGCTCAAAAAGTCCCATAATCAGGCGATGTCATGGTCCGAAAGCACTGGCTCCGAGGGCCGAGGCGTACCGTTGGAACCATGCACAATCCGCAGGCTGAAGGGAACGAGTTCTTTGTGTGTGACTTCTGCCATCACCATTGGGCGGAGGATCGCCCGATGGTTGAGGGTCACAAGGGCGCTCTGATCTGTTCGCGGTGTCTGGAGGCGGGGTACGCCGAGGTGGTGTATTCGCAGAGCGGGGTGCAGGGCACGGCGGGCGATGTGCATCCTCGGGCGGGTGCGGGGCCGTGGTGCACGATGTGTCTGGAGCGGCGGGCGGAGTTGTACTGGCAGAGCCCCATCACCGACACGCTGTGCTGCCGCAGGTGTCTGAAGCAGTCCGCGGGGGTTCTTGAGCGTGATCCGGACTTTGGATGGAAACGACCGACGGCGCCGGCGGGCGTCGAGGTTGCGCCCGACGGCGACGATGACGATGAGTGATCACGGCTCGCGGACGCAGGCCATGAGGCGGCGTGCGGCGAAGTCGGCGAGCATCCAGCCCTGAGCGGAAAGGGACCAGACACCCGATGCGGCCTGCTCGGGATCGAGCAACCCATCGCCGATCAGGCCTCGGGCCTCGCTGGCGAGCAGATCCGGCGTGCGTGCATCGAGATGGCCGCGGCTCAGGAGTGTGCGAGCGTCTTGCAGGATCGTTGGAATGTGCAGCCCCGCGCTCAGACGCAGCCCGGTCATGATTCGCTCGCGGAGCGCACGGGCGGGGCTGGGCGGCTCGATATCGATCGCGGGCGCGTAGCCGTCATCGTCCTGCTCGAGGTAGCGACCGAGGTTCGGGGTGTTCTTCCAGCGGAAGGAGCCCGCGAGCGGATCGGCGGGGTTGGCGAAGATGTTGCCGCTTGCGCTCGGCCCCGCCGCGAGCCACTGCTGCTGCCGCCAATACGCGAGGTTGTGCCGGCAGGCGTGCGGGCCGTTGATGCCGCCGACGGCGTAGTTGGAGACCTCGTACCGCTGCAGGCCGGCGTTGGCGAGCGTGTCGCCGGTGAGGGCGAACATGTCGGCCTCGAGATCCTCGGGCGCGGGCAGGAACTCGCCGCGGCGGAGGCGGATGGTCATGGCGGTGTTGGGCTCGTACGTCAGGTCGTAGCAGGACAGGTGGGTCGTGCCCAGCGACAGGGCGATGCTCAGGTCGCTGCGCCACTGCTCAAGTGTCTGTCCCGGCACGGCGAAGATCAGATCGATGCTCTGACGCTCGATGCCCGCGGCGCGGGCGAGATCCACGGCCCGAGCAACGTTCTCGGGCCTGTGCCAGCGTTCGAGCGTGGCCAGATGGGCGGCGTTGAAGGACTGTGCGCCGATGCTCACGCGGTTGACGCCGCCATCGCGGAGGATGCCCAGCAATTCCGGTGTGACGGATTCGGGGTTGCACTCAACGGTGAACTCGAACGGGGTGGCGGGAGCGGAAGGCTGGCGACCGGGAAGATCGGACTTGCGGGGAACCGTGGCGTTGCGCAGATCGAACAGGTCATGGAGGGCGACGAGAAGTCGCTTCCAGAGCGCGGGTTGAAGGAGACTCGGCGTGCCGCCGCCGACGAAGATGGTGTCGATGGTCGCGGCGTGCGGCGCGAGGGCGCGGAGCTCTTTGCAGAGGCGTTCGACGAAGGCGTGCTGCTGATCGCGCGTGTCGACGAAGGAATAGAAGTCGCAGTAGTGGCACTTGTGCACACAGAACGGCGTATGGATATAGAGCGATCGGGCGCCGGAGGCCCGATCGGTACCGCTGCGCGCCAGCACGCCCCGAGAGGACTGATGCGCGGCCTGCGATGCCTGGACCGGAAGCGCTGCGAGCGCATCGGAGCGCGGGCTGCCGCTCGCAAGCGGCGCGGCCTGCGGAGGCGCAGTATCGGGCCTCAAGCCTTGCGAATGGTTCTGCGAGAGGAGTTGTCGCGACGGATTGTCGGTTGTACCTTCTCGCATCCTGTGCGAGCATACTCTGACAGTGTCAGCACGGGCGGGACGGGCTTTCGGGCGGACCGGGTGAGCAGATCGTTTCCCGCGGCCAAGGATCGGTCGCGGGCGGCAACGGAAGGCGAAAGACGGAGCGCGGCCAATCGTTCTGCACCTGAGAGGGCACCGCTGTGAATGTGACGCTCGTGATGGTCAAGGCCGACGGTTCGATGAAGGAAATCCCGATCGATCGGGAAGTCGTGACGATCGGTCGCGACGACGGAATGAAGCTGCGCATCCCGGTCTCCAGCGTTTCGCGAAGGCACTGTGAACTGCGCGTCACGTCGACCGGCGTGCTCATCAAGGACCTGGGTTCCAGCAACGGCACCTTCGTCAATGGGCACAAGGTGCGCGATGAGGAACTCGAGGCCGGCGACCTGGTCGGCGTGGGGCCTGTGGTGTTCGTCGTTCGGATCGACGGTGAACCCCGGCACATCGACGCGAAGGACTGCTACGCCGCGGGGAGTGTCGGGCTGGACGACGATGACGATGACTTCGCGGCGCCGACATCCGACCGCGGCACGGTGAGCAGCCCTGCGCGTGCGGCGACGCCGCCCCCCGCACCGGCGCCCGCGCCGGCATCGGGATCGAGCAAGCCGCCGGCGATCGAGCCCGCCGCGGCCAAGAAGAGCGATGACGATGAGGACGATGACGACATCAGCGACCTGCTGAAGGACTTCGACTTCGGCGATGATGATGACGAGCCCAAGAAGCCCTGAGCGGTAGCGACCGAGGTCCAGCGACCAGTGGCGGCTGGTTGCGCAAGGGTGGTGCCCGTCGCGGGCTTTGACTGCGGTCAATGGCGGCGGACGCTGATGGTTTGCGGTGACTGTGGGCCGCGGCCCTTGGCTACACGAGCGTCCGAGAACCTTGCGTTTAGGGGACCATGGCCCCGGCGACGGGAAATCTCGTGCCCGGCGTGGATGTGCACGGGAAGTCCCGTGGTGATTGAGCCGATAGCCAAAAGGTGATCTCGGTGAACTTCAACGTGGCTCGCGCGACGGCCAACAGCGCGATCAATCGCAGCGGCGGCGAACTTCGCACCGCGATCGAGCGGCTGAGCACCGGGCTACGCATCAACCGCGCCAGCGATGACCCGTCGGGCATGATCGCCGGCGAGAATCTCAAGGGTCAGGAAGCCTCGCTGCGCAAGAAGATCGAGTCGCGGAACTTCAACATCACGTTCTACGCCGCACGCGAAGGCGCCGAGTCGGCGCTGAATGAGATGCTGACGAATCTCAATGATCTGGTGATCCGCGCGGCGAACAAGGCCGCGACCTCTCCGGATGAGCGCGAGGCGATGCAGATCGAGGCCGCGGGGATCATCGCGGGCATCGACTATCTCGCATCCACGACGCGCTTCAACGGCCAGTTGATCCTGCAGGGACGCACCAGCACGAACCTCGGCAAGGTGCAGGTGGCGGTCAATCCGGGCCAGAGCGCTTCGCCCGCGCCCGACCCCAACCAGAGCGGCGTCCCCATCACCGGCGCGACGCCCCAGCCGACGACCCGGTTTGCCGGGCTGAACGAAATCGCCAACGGCGCGCTCAATCTGGTCAACGGCGACCTCGAGGCGGCCCAGCAGGCCGTCGCCAGCGCGCTGAGCTCCGTCACCACTTCGCGCGGGGCGATCGGTGCGCAGATCAAGAGCGAGCAGAGCGAGATCGCGGCGCTGAACAGCGAACTCGAGAACATCGGCGCGGCCAAGTCGCAGATCATGGATGCGGACTTTGCGCAGGAGACGGCGCGGCTCGTGCGTGCACAGACGCTGCAGTCGGCCGCGATCTTCGCGGCGCAGATGTCGGCGGATCTGATCAAGAACACGATGCGCTCGCTGCAACTGCTGCGCGACCCTTGATCGCGCCGCCGCCCGCGCCGACGCAAGCGGGGCTATCGTCGCTGCGTGAGCACTCCAGCGCCCACATTCGATCCCGGGCTTGTGGCCATGATCCGCGGCTGTGCGCTGGCGGCGCGGCTGACGCGGTTCGTGCAGGCCAGCCCCGCGGGGCCGGAGCGGATCGTCAAGCCCGACTTCTCGCCCGTGACCATCGCCGACCTCTGCGGACAGGCGCTGATCAACCGTGAAATGGCCCGCTCGCTCGGCGCGACGGCGCTGGTGAACATCGCCGAGGAGTCATCAGAAATTCTCGCGCTGCCCGAGCACGCGCCGGCCCTGCGGCGCGCGGTCGATGTGCTGCGGGCCAGCGGCACGTGGCCCGACGCGACGCCGGACGAACTGCTCGGATGGATCGACCACGGCGCGGTGCCGGCGCAGAGGCTGGATGAGGGCCACGAGCCCGCGGCGTTCTTCACCGCCGACCCGATCGATGGCACGCGCGGCTTCATCGCCCGCAGGCAATACAGCGTCTGCGCCGCGCGCATCGAGGCGCACCAGCCGGTGTACAGCGTCGTTTCGTGCCCAGCGCTGTCGGCGAGGTTCGAGGACGGCTTCGATGCGACCGGCGGGGCGGGCACGATGTACTTCGCGCAGGCCGGGCGCGGCACGTGGATGCTGCCCGACGCCGCGGGAACGCTCGAGACGCACGCGTGCGTGCGGGTGCAGCGTCCGGCGATCGATGCGGACCACCCGCCGTCGATCACCTTCAGCGTCGAGCCCAGCGAGCGGCGTGTCGAGAAGTTCGAGCGGCTGCAGCGCGAACTGGGCCAGACACGCGCCCCCGCGCAGCTGGACAGCCAGGCCAAGTACGCGGTGGTCGCGCGCGGGCAGGCCGATGTGTACTTCCGCCCGCCCCGCGGCAAGGACCGCGATGAGAACGTCTGGGATCACGCGCCGGGGATCCTGCTCTGCCGCGAGGCCGGATGCGTGGACAGCGACCTTGACGGGCGTGCGCTGGAGTTCCGCGGTGCGCGTGTGGCGGGGGCCAAGGGCGTGCTTTCGGCCCCGCCGGCGATGCACGCGCGGGTGCTGGCGGCGCTGGGCCGCATGCGGTCCGAGGGCGGGGGCCGGGGCTGACTGGTCGCGCCGGGGGCTGACTAGTCGCGCCGGGCGGGCCGGGCGGGCCGGGCGGGCCGACTAAACTCGCAGCCGTCCGCTCCCTCACGCACGAACCGACCCGACCCGCGACATGCACATTCTCCTGCTCAACCAGCCGTTCTACCCCGACGTCGTGGCGACGGCCCAGATGGGCAAGGACCTTGCCGATGAACTGGTGCGTCGCGGGCACACCGTCAGCGCGGTCTCATCGCGGTCGATCTACGGCAAGACCGGCGCATCGCTCGCGAAGTTCGAAGTCGCCGACGGCATCCGGATCCATCGCGTCGGGACCAACGTCTTCGGCAAGAATGGCTTCCTCGCGCGCGTGTTCGACTTCGGCCTGTACTACGCGCTGGCCGCGTTCAAGACCCTGACCATGCGCCCGCGGCCCGATGTGGTCATCGGCTTTACCACGCCGCCGTTCATCGCGATGCTCGGGATCATCGCTCGCGCGCTGCGCGGCAGCAAGAGCGTGTACTGGGTCATGGACCTGTACCCCGATGTCGGCGTGGCCGGCGGCATGTTCAAGCCCGGCGCGATCCCCACGCGATTCATGGAGCGCCTCGGCCGCTGGATGACCCGCAAGAGCGACGCGGTGGTCGTGCTCGGGCGGTGCATGCGCGATCGCCTGCTGGCCAAGGGCCTGCCCGCATCGAACATCCACGTCATCACGGTGTGGGACGCGGCGGAAGGACAGGGCGCACACACTGAACGCGATCCGCGCTCGACGGCGTTCCGCACGCGCTGGAACCTCGGCGACGCGTTCATCGTGATGTACTCGGGCAACCTGGGCCTTGCGCACGATGCCGAGACGATCGTTTCGGCGGTCGTCGCGATGAAGGACCGCGCCGATGTGCGCTTCGTGTTTGTCGGCTCGGGCAAGCAGCGGCCGCTGGTCGAGCGGGCGATCCAGCAGCACGGGCTGACCAACGCCAGTTACCACGATTATGTGCCGCGTGAGGAACTGGCCGAACTGCTGGCGACGGCCGATGCGCACCTGGTGACGGTGCATCCGAAGTTCGTCGGGCTGATCGTGCCGAGCAAGTTGTACGGCGTGCTCGGCGTCGGGCGGCCGGTGATCTATGTCGGGCCGGGCGAGTCGGAGGTGGGGCTGACGATCGTCGAGGCGGGCGCGGGGGTGAGCGTCGCCAGCGGCCAGCCCGGGGCGCTGGTGTCGGCGATCGATGCGCTCGCGGCCGACCCTGCGCGGGCGCGGGCGATGGGCGAATCAGCGCGGCGGGCGGTGCCGGGACGCTTCGACCGCGCCACGAGCACGAAGAAGTGGGCCGACCTGGTCGAGGGGCTGGCCGGCCAACGTCACGCGTAGGCCCGCACGCCGCGCTGAAGTCTTGGGTAGGTCGGCACTCCGTGCCGACTCTTCGTGCGCTCGGCCATCAACAAACGTTCGCTTCGCTCACGCCCGCGGCGATTCCGCCTCCGCAGCGGACCGCTTCTTGCGTGCGTACGCCAGGCTGCCGAGCTGACCGCAGGCGGCCATGGTGTCGCGGCCCTTGGTGCGCCGGCGCTTGACGAACACGCCGCGGGCCTTGATCAGGGCCATGAAGCGGTCGACGGTTTCCTGCGTGGGCGCGGGCCAGGGGCTGTTCTCGCGCGGGTTGTACGGGATGACGTTGATCATCGCGCGGAGCATCGGCCCGGGGTATGGCGAGGTCGGGCTCGTGCCGCCGAGCACGAAGTCGCTGATGGCGCGGGCATCGTCATCGCGGTCATTCACACCGGGGATCAGGACGTACTCGATGCACATGTGCGCCCCGCCGAAGATCGGCCAGCGCTCCAGCTGCGTCCGCAGGTCGGCCATGGGGTATCGGCGGTTGATGGGCATGATCGTGCCGCGGGTCGCATCATCGGCGGCGTTGACGGAGATGGCCAGGCCCAGGCGGTGCCAACCCGGCTCGGCGACGCGAGCCGCCAGGCGCGCCAGGCCGTCGACGCGTCCGACGGTGCTGACGGTGATGCGCGAGACGGGCAGGCACGGCCCGCGATGGTCGGTCAGGACCGAGATGGCCTGAATGACCTGCTCGACGTTGTCCAGCGGCTCGCCCATGCCCATGAAGACGATGTTGCCGATCTCCGCGGCCGGGTCCAGCGCGCGGGCGTGCTCGAGCATGACGGCCCGTTCGGGCAGGCCGGCGGTCAGCCGCGCGGCGGCGCGCTCGTCGCCGCGGCAGGCGGCCAGCACCGTGTGCCGCGCGGCGAAGAACTGGCCGACGATCTCCGCGGCGCTGAGCGAGCGGATCAGGCCCATCTGGGCCGTCTGGCAGAACGTGCAGCCCATCGCGCAGCCGACCTGCGATGAGACGCACAGCGTGTACGTGCGCACGCCGCGGCGGCCGATCATCGGGATGATGACCGACTCGATCTCGACCTCATCGCCGAGGACCGCCAGCGCATCACCCGCGCGCCGCGGCACGGACTGCGTGAACTTGAGCACCGCGCCCTCGGGCGACTGCGAGAGGTGCGTGCGGCGGATCGAGGCGACGACCGGCGGTGCCAGGCTCGCCGAAGATGGGCTCGCAAAAGACGGGCTCGCGGAAGACGGGCTCGCGAACGCCAAGTCGGGCCCGGTCAGATCGCCGGAGCGGAAGACCGCCGCGTAGCGGTCGAGCGCCACACGTCCGGCAGACCGCCCGGCGGCTTTGCACGCCGCCTCGTACTGCCGCGCGGTCAGACCGAGGATGCTCGGAGTTAGAAAGATGTCGGAACGTTCGGACACGTTTAGCAGGGTAAGCGGGCGAACGTCATTCCGCCCGCGGCGGGACGGACACTTGGGCCATGACCGCGGCGGGTGGCAGCGGGACGATGCCCGGGATCTGATGCCACCCGATCGCCAGATCACCCTACACGAGGATCGCCGAAGCGCGACCACGCCGCGGCGACCGCGCGATACGCGATGGTGACAGTCGCAACAACCACCAACCGGCGAGCGCGAGCATGACCGCTAAGGGCACCAGCACAAACTCAGGACCGCGGTGCAGCACGGTGACTTGGTTGCTGCGTTCACGCTGCATCTCTTCGAGCGCGTCGGCGGAGTTGTCGGCAAGGCCCCAGCCCGGCTTGTCGCGCGTCCAACGCAGCAAGGACGTCGCGGCCAGATCGTGCAGGTCGCTCCAGTGCTGATAAGGCCATTGGGCGTCTGCGTCGAACCGTGCCAGACACTCGCGCGTCGATTGCTGCGATGTCAGCCGGAGTTCAAGGACCGTGCCGCGGACCAACAGGTGTCCGAACGACGATCCGTTCAGGAGTACGTTGTAGACGCAGGCATTCTCGACCGCGGGGCCCGGGCCGGCTTCAACATCGGCCGGCCAGAACATCGCGCCACGATCGCTGACGGCGACAATGCCCAGAAAACCGATCGGGGACCAGCGAACGACATTCGGTCGTCCGGAGAGAATGTTGTCCCATCCGACCAGCGCATGGGCGATCGACGTCCGCAGGCCGCAGCAGAGGCCAAGCACCATGAGCACCGCGCTGATCACAAGCACCGACCCGATGGCCCTTCGCACGATCAGCCATACACGCGTTTGTCTCCGGGCCGCGCTCAACATCACCCGCTCCCATTTTCGCGAACCCGCTCCAAGTTCTTTGCCGGGAGCGGGCCACCGGTGCCGCGTTCCCAATCGAGGATCAGAGCGGACGTACGTGCACGCGATTCGGCAGCACAATGATCCCCGAGGGCGACTCAAGCTCGCTCTGCATTCTCTTTTCAACGTGGCGGACCGCTTCAAGAGATTTCTGAGAGGTGCCAAGTGAGATCGATGCACCGTCGAGGTTTGTCCTGCAGTACAAGAACAACATCTGGGAGAGCACGCCCGGGGTGTCGGTTGTTGTGGGCGCGTGCACGAATTGGCCCGGGCTGAACTGGGGACCTGTTGAGCCCCACATTGAACACCGATAGAAATCCCGGACTCGCGACAACTCGGGCCAGTTCGATTCGTGCGGATCCGGGGATTCAATGACAACCGGCTTGCCCGTCGAGTCCATGACGTCGAACGCATGGACGCTGTGCTCAATGTACCCTGCAAGTGCTTGGGATAGCGTGATCGAGTCGAAATCGGTAATGGTCGAAGCGGGCATGCCAGCAACGCTCAGCCAGACCACCATCCCATTCTGCACCGCACGCGCTTCGGCAATGCACACGGTCACGGTGTCCGGATTCGACACCCCCTTGGTCAGTGCTTCACGGTGCGCTGCCGGCGGCTCGATCGGTCTATTGGAGACGAACTCGACATGTCGGCCTTGGCAACCAGGCACGATCGCAGCCCAAAGGAGCAGAATGAGCAAGAGTGCCCGACGCATCATCGACATCCTCCGCGGTTGCTCCGACCACAGCCCAGTAGTCCGCGACCGGGGGCGTGGCAAGGACTCTGGCGATTGTCATGCCCAAGATGCTCGGCGCGCTCCGGGCTGTGTCCCCTGTGTGCTCGATCGCCAAGGGTAAGCCGGCCTGCACTCAGTTCGGCAGCGACAGCCATGTGCTGGTGAAGCTGTCCTGACTGTCCAGGCGGAGCGCATCGGTGCCGAAGGTCCGCTGGACCTCGAGCAGCGCCGTGTGCGTGCCCGCGGTGACGTTCTCGAAGATCGATGTGCCGCTGATGGTCACGTGCTCGCCGGCGGTGTTGAAGAAGAACCTCGTCGGCGTGCCGATGAACGGGCCCAGCCGCGGGCGGATGTTCACGGCGGTGTTGGCGATGTTGGTAAAGCCGGTGATCGACCAGTTGACCAGCACGCGCCCGGCGGGGAACGCGCGATCGACGTTGGTCTGGTTGATCGTCACGTACGTCGTCGACCCGTAGTTGGCGGGCGTGAAGGAGCCGACGGAGTTGGTGTACGCCGTCACGGGCGAGGCGACGCGCGCGGGGACACCGGTCAGGCCCGACCACGGGGCGCGCTCGGCGCTGGCCGCGACCAGCGCGCGCCCGGCCTGCGGCGCGATGGTGATCGCCTGGCGGGGCGAGAGCGTGACAAAGCCCGAGCCGATGGGCGACTCGACCGCCGTCTCGAGCCAGAGCGAGCTGGGCGTCAGAATCGCATCGCCGAAGTTCAGTTCGGTGCTGACCAGGCCGCGCTGCACGTTCGTGAAGGACTTGGTCTGCGAGGGGGCCAGCGGCGTCTCGCCGATGGAGGCGAACGGCGCGCCAAAGAGCGAAAAGCGGACGTTCATGTTCCCGGTGAACGGGGTGTTGTTGCTCGTGAGCACGCCCTGATAGGTAAAGCGCGTGTCGACATCGCCGACGATGTTCAGCACCCAGCCGCCCTGGATCGTGCCGCCCGCGAAGTTGGGGAAGCCATCGGCGATGTACAGCGTCCACGTGCCGTTGGGGTCCTTGCCGTAGAGCGTCGACATGTCGGTGGTGTACGGCAGTCCCGGCGCCGGCGCGGGCAACGCCGACCCGCTGACGACCGTGGGCCGATAGGTGCCCGAAGTCGGCGCGACGCCGAACGCCGTCGGCAGTTGCGTCGCGGCCTCGTTGCTGAAGGTCCAGGTCTGCCCGACAACCTGCGTGGTCGACCCCGCATCGCTGACAAGCAGGATCTTGTCCCCGCTCGGGGCCACCAGCAGCGCGCGGACATCGCCCACGGCGATGTGGTTGATGTTCTGAATGGTGACGGTGAACGACCTGATCCGCGTCGAGAGGCCCGAGACGGTGATCGAGGTGCCGTACGGCTGACCGGCACCGGTCGCGGAATTCGTCGGCAGCGTGATGGGCGTGATGTTCGAGAAACTCTGGGCCCACGCGGCGGCGGACAAGACCATCGGCATCGCCGCCGCGGCCAGAACACACGAGCGCCGCGCAGCGCGACCGTTCACACCTGATCGGATCATGTCTCAATCCCTCCGGATACCAAAACCCGCGACGCGCCGCCGCCAACAACCGCGGCCAAAGCCCGCCCGTACGCGGAAAAGTCTACAAGCCATACTGATCGCCCGCAAGGGTGAAGCGACAAGAGAACGCAAGAAGCGCGGGACAAAGCCCATGATTCAGGGGTAGCCGAGGCTGCTCGGGTCGGGCGCGGTTTCGGGCCATTGCCCGATGGCCGCGGAGGGCGCTCAAGGACGGGCGTTCGCGAAGATGCCGGATCGCCGCGGCGGCGTGCCGGTGCTCTTGTATGGGCATTCGATCAACACGGGGACGGGCGCTCAACATCGCCCGCACCTATCTTCGCGAACCCGTTCCCATTTCGTTGCCGGGAGCGTGGCACCGTCGCCACGCTCCCGGCACTCGGCCACTCCCCCCCCCCCCCCCCCCCCCACTCCCCCACTCAGGCCGCCTTGCTGCGCTCCTGGCTCGCGATTCGCAGGGCGCCGCGCGCGCCGGTGCTGAATCGGACGGTGAGCGTGACGCTCGGCGCGCCGATGCTCTGGCCGCGCTGGCCGCGGACGGTGTAGACCACGCCCGCCACGCCGACGGGGACGGTTTCATCAATGAACGACTTCTTGCCGGAAATGCCGACTTCCTGTGATGGGCCGAGCTCGCCGGTGTCGGAGATGCTTGCACGGGCGATGCGGTACACCGCGCCCTCGTTGTCGCGGGCCTTCCAGCGGACGGTGAGGGTGCCGTCGGTGGGGTTGATGATCGCGCGGAGGTCGGTCGGCTGCGTGGGTGCGGGGCGTGCCGACGGGGGCTGTGGGGCGGGGAGATTCGCGGTCTGATAGATCAGCCCCGGGTTGGCCGCGCGGTCGGCGGTGTTGCGAATGTCGCGGATCAGCCCGGCGGTGGCGTCACGAGCGGCGCGGAAGGCGTCGTTCTGCGCATCGACGGTAGCCTTGGCGGTGTTCTTGGCCTTGCTGGCGGTGGAGAACGCCGTGTTGGCGTTGGTCACGAGCGTCGTCCATTGGGCGAGGTTCGCCGCCGAAATGCCCAAAAGAGGCGCTGCGTCCGACCAGATTTCGGTACGGTCGTTGAGGAACGTGAGGAAGTCTTCATTCTTGCGAGGGACGATGGACATGGGTCGGTCTCCGATTGCAACGGCCCTCACCCCGCGACACACGCCGCGGTGGCGGGCATGAACTGAAGCTTCGGCCCGCGCTGACAGCGACTTGAGCGCGAGCAGGACAAAATGTGTCGCTCGGCCTTGTGGGCTGGTTTCCTGTCGCATCATCGAAGCGAAGGGGCCGTTGCATCGGACGGCCATGCGCAAAAACGAACCGACTCCCCGCGTCGTGCCGCCGCGGGGAGTCGGAGAACGATCAGGCAACGCTTACTGGTCGCCAGCACCGCCAACGAAGACCTCGGGCATGATGGTCTGGAGGTCTTGAAGCGTGACGGGGCGGCCGAGGGCTCGGAGCTGCTCAAGCCGTGCGGTGAGTTGTGCACTGGTGAGTGCGGAGAGGTCGATCCCCTGCCCGCCCGCCCCGAGCGCCGCGAGCATGGACTCGCCGCCGGAGCCGCCCCCAAGAGAGGACGGGGAGCACCCGACAAAGAACGCCGCGAAGAACGCCGTGAAGTCGCCGTTATCGATCAGACCGTCGGCCGACGGGTCTCCATCGGTATTGGCGATGTCGGCAAAGAAGCGATCGAGGTCCGTCTCGTCCCGGAAGAACGCCGCGAAGAAGGCGTTGAAGTCCCCGTTGTCAACCACGTTGTCGGGGAGGTACTCACCATCGGTATTGGCGATGTCGGCCACGCCGCAGCCATCGATGATCGTAAAGAGGAACTCCCCTTCGGACGACACCGCGGGCTCGTCTGACACCAGATCGCAGCGCAGCGCCGTGGTTGTCGTGGCCCTGTACTGACCGGGACGCAACCGGAATCCCGCCGGGCGAGTGCCGGATGCGGGTGCGATGCGAACGCGTCGATCGAACGCACCATCGTCGATCACCGAGAACGAAACTTCACCAGCAGGGACGGCAACATAGTTCGCTCCGACGAATCTCTGGAGCGTCAGAAGCGTTGTCTGGCCCACCTGCGGCTTAACAGGCCCGTAGAACGCCACCGCGGGGAACACTTGGGCAGACCCGGTATTTGTATTGTTGATCGTGCCCGAAACGGTGCCGGTGGCGACATCGTACGCCGGCGTTCCCGCAGTACGATGAATGCGGAACGGGGCGACGCCGACGGCCCCGCCTTGCAAAGCCGCAGGCGTCGTCAGATACCCCGCGGGAGCGTTGGAAAGCGTTGAACCGGCGACGATGATCGGCCTTCCCCACACACCCGCGGGCGTAACGTTTCGGCCGTTGATGATGACTTGTCCAGGCAGAGAGCCGACCGCAATGGATGCCGATGGCTGAACGAAGGACTCGCGTATACGCAAGAGGCCTGCCATCGCACCTGCGACTTGCAGCCCCGACTGGCCGGGGCGACCAGAGAGGGTCAAGCTTCTGCAGTCGATGGAGCTCGCCGGACCGATCGATGCCGCTTGCACAAAACCGATATCAGTTGGAGTGAGTATAGCCGCATTAATGCTGCCATTCGGAGCCTCTATACTTCCAATGTTTCGAGTTGCTTCAATCGCAACAGGTGCACCCGGTGAACCGATTGTTCCGTCAACCACAAGGCGATTAATGAATCCCCTCGTGAACACGTTCGGCGTTGGATCCGGCCACACTGCACGCACAGGTCCGAGCAGATTGCCGCTGCCCGCCAATTGCGGGTCTGCGAATACGAACAATCGCCCGATGGTCCCGCCTTGGTTCAGTTCGGGATTGAATTTAGCCACGACACCATCGGCATTGATCGATCCAACCACCACAAGATCGCCGATTATGTCTGCATCAATACCGTTAACACTTCCTTGTGCGGACATGGACTGAACAAACAGCCCCATTCTCTGACTTGCGGGGTCGTTTCCCTTACGAATTCGAGCACTTGCTACACGTCCAGGCGAGGCCAGATCAAGCCGATCGTTAATGTTGCCGTTCAAGAAGAAATCAAATGTTGGATTGTTTGCTGCGGTATTGTTAATCACTGTAACACTGCGCACCACGTTCCGGCCAATGGAGACAATGTGGACCGCGTTTGCGTTTGGCTTTTGTGTTGTGATGGTGATGTCCCAAATGTCAATATCGGTTCGCTGCTCAACAAGGATTGCGTTCACGTTGATACAAAGTGCGAACTGTCCAGTGCCGGCGCACTGGCCGCCCGGAAACTGGACTGTCGGCGGCGTTGGTTGTGCAAGAGCCGTAGAACTGAGCAAAGAGGCGAGAATGATCGATGCTGACTTAAACTTCATCTGTGCGTCTCCGATAAAAGGCTGCGACAAAACCAAGTGAGCAAGCGACTGCACTGCTGGGTGAGGGAATGGTCCATACAAGACGGACCCCCGAGTCTCCACGCAATCGATTGGCAATGTCTAGCGTACTCGATGAGAATCCCGGCTGCTCCTCGATGGCTAATAAGTCAGCATTTGAGCCATAATCCGTCCCGAGAACTCTATAATAAGGTACACCGAAGAGATCAGCAATGCCAAGAAACTCATTGGTGAACTCAAATACACCACCCGACGTGTCGAACAGCCCCCACGGTGTCTGAATAGCCGTGTACGCCGCAACGGGCCGCGGGCGATTCACGGGAAAGCCGACGGCGGACACGTACGTCTCGCCCCCCTCCTCGACGAATCCGGGCACCGGCGGGCGATCGTCCGGAAGCGAGAACCTCTGCCAGCCGGGTTGCCCCGGCCCATCACGATTCGGATTGAAGAATGTCGCCTTGTTCCACTCATCGAACGACGGCAGTCGAAACGCCGCATTGACGTTCTGGCTGATCGCGGGCGTGCCCGCCGCCGGATTCGCAAGGTTGATCCCCCGCAGGTCATACGCGCCCGTGCGAAAGGCATCCGGCCCGGGCCTACGATCATTGGTCATCCAGTTGCAGAACGCCGCCGCGGCCAGCCACGTAACGCCCCAGACCGGATCGTTCTCGCGGCCCGGATCGGTGACATACCGCTCCCCATCGTGATACGTCCACTGCCCCGTGTACCTCACATCGTTCCGCCCGCCCTCCCAATACGGATCGATCGCCGTCGCGAAGTCGATCCACTGGCTCGCCGTGATCTCCGACCGCGAGATTCGATACGCGGCGTTGACCGTGCCGCGATTCTGCATGATGTCGTTGAACCGGTAGTTCGGCCGTCCCTCAAACTCGCTCGAGTTGAACGCGGCGTTCCCCGGATTCCCGATGGTGCTGAACTCGATCCCGTGGATCGTCGTCACCTCCACCCCCGCCGGTGCGGGCGGCAGTTGGGCGAGCGCGGTTGATGCACCCCCCACGCCGCCAACAACAAACAACCCCATCGCCGCGAACGTCAACACGCCCGCCACGACTCGAGCTCTGCCGCCGTGCTCGGACTGGCCACTCTTCCCCGCAGACGCCCGAATCGAGAGAAGTCGCATGAGCCGTGCTCCTGCTCTCTCTCCGCCACGGTAAAGTGTTTCGGAAACGCGTCGCGGCGATTTGACAGTCGCCACTGCACCCGTCTGGTGACAGGCTACCGCTGATTCGCCGTGCGATCAATGTCCTCGGCAAGATCTTGGCGGAACCATCGCGCGATCTCGGGTGCGTGGGCGGCGCGGGGGGTCGCGGAGCGGTGCGGGGGGCGGGCTGCGTGCCGCGCGGGAGCGCGGGAGGGGGGGGCGGGCCGCGGAGAGGTCCGCGCGGGCGAACGGGCGCGCCGGGGGGGCGGCGGGAGTCTCCGCGCGGCCGAACGGTTGCGCCGGAAGGCCGAACGGAGTCTCCGGGAGGCCGACAACTTGTTCCGGGAGGCCGCCCGGAAGCGCCGTTTGTACAAACGGAGTCTCCGTTCGGCCAACATTTCTCTCCGTTCGTGCAAACGGAGGCTCCGTTCGGCCCGCATTTTTGTCCGTTTGTACAAACGGGCTCTCCGTTCGTACAACATTTCTCTCCGTTTGTACGAACGGAGTCTCCGGGAGGCCTGCAATTGTCTCCGTACGCGGCCCCCGAAAAGTTCGATGTTCCGCGAACGCGCCGGGAAGTAACGGCGAACATCGGCGAACATGTGGCGAAAAGTCGTGAAAGTCCGGGACTTGTCGAGGGGATGGCTCAGGCTGCGTTGGGCGGCGGTGGGGTTGGTTTTCGGTAGGATCGGGCGCAGACGGGCGGGAGAATCTCTCTTCGATCCTCCCCCATTTCCCAATGGGGGAGGTGGCGAGTCCGCGAGCCGGAGGGGGAAAGACGCGACGGTCAGGCCGTGATCCCGGTGTTCAGTTCGCCCCCGCCAAGACCCCCTCCGCCGCGAAGACGCGCCCCCCACCACCTCCCCCGTTGGGAAACGGGGGAGGAGCTCGCAGACGATGGCCGATGGCCCAAGCCCGATGGCCGATCGCCGCCGCGACGCCCTGTACACTTGCGCCATGACCAGCCCGAGCACGCTCGATCTTCATCCGCCCGTCGGTATCGACGCCACGCCCGCCATCCTCGGCGGGCCCAAAGCCGTCACGCTCCCGCAGGAGGAGGCCAACCGCTGGCCGATCGTCACCGATGAGGATGAGGCCGCGGCCCTGCGGATCATCCGCTCGGGCGAGTGGTCCGGCGGGCATCTGCCGCGGGAGTTGGGCGGGTATCCGTGTCCGCATCCCGAGGCGCTGGCGCTGGAGTGCGAGTTTGCCCAGTGGATGGGCGGCGAGGCCGCGGGCCTGCCGGTGATGGATGTCGGCGACTTCATCCCGCAACTGGCCGGGCGCGGGTTCAAGGTCGCGCCGAACGTGCTCAGCCACAACAACGGCACCGCCGCGATCCTCGCCGGGCTGCACGCGATGGGCATCGGCCCGGGCGATGAGGTGATCGTGCCCAGCACGACCTGGTGGTCCAGCGTGCTGCCGGTGCTGCACTGCGGCGGCGTGCCCGTCTTTGCCGAGACCGATGACCGCACGCTGGCGCTGGACCCGGCCGATGTCGCACGGCGCATCACGCCGCGGACAAAGGCCATCGTCGTCACGCACCTGTTCGGCATTCCCGCGGCGATGGATGAGCTCATGGCCATCGCCCGCGAGCACGGGCTGAAGGTCATGGAGGACGCCAGCCACGCGCACGGGGCGACGTACCGCGATCAGCCCATCGGGCTCATCGGCGACCTGGCGGTCTTCAGCCTGCAGGGGAACAAGCTGCTGCCCAGCGCCGAGGGCGGGCTGCTGGTCAGCCGCGATGCGGACCTGGTGCTCAGCGCAGCGCGGTACGGGCAGTACGAGCGGCTGGTCCCGCTCAAGGCCATGGGCCACCCGCTGGGCGAGTACGCGGCCACGGGCTTCGGGCACAAGTACCGCATGTCGCCGGTCAGCGCGGCGCTCTGCCGCAGCCAGTTGCGCAGGCTCACGGAGCGCACCGCCCAGCGCAGCGCCAACTGCGTGTACCTCAGCCGCCGCCTGTCGGCGCTGGGGCTCAAGACCTATCAGAGCGGCGAAGAGGGGCTGGAGAACACGCAGCGCGTGTACTTCGAGTTCCTCGTGCGGTACGACCAGGCGAAGTTCGGCGCGCCGATCAAGGCGATCATCAAGGCCCTCAGCGCCGAGGGGTGCCAGGTCAGCGCGCCGCGCTACCCGCTGCTGCATCAGCAGCCGGTGTTCACGCAGGGCGACTGGCTCAGGCTCGCGCGGCTGGAGCACGATGAGTCGGCCCGCGCGCGGGTCTATGACCCCGCCGATCTGCCCCGCACCACCGCCGGCAACGGCACGCTGATCAAGCTGCCGAGCTTCCCCAGCGCCAGCAAGGAACTGCTCGACCAGTACGCCGCGGCCTTTGCAAAGGTGCTGACGAACGCGAGCAAGCTGCCGACGCAGGCCTGAGGCTGAGGCGGCTGCTGGGCCTGCTGATGGGCCTGCTGATGGGCCTTGGCACGCGCAGCGCGGCGGGCATCGTCGGGGCCATCACCGCTTGGGGCCGAAGATATCGCCCAGCCCGCGGCCGATGTTGTCGATGATCTTGCCGGGCTCCTTCGTCAGGCTGTTGCCGAACTCTTTGAAGAACAGCTCGACATCGATGCTGATCGTCGGGTTGTCGATCGGCCCGCGCGAGCGGATGGGGACCATCGTGCCCTCGGCGATGACATCGGGCAGGATCGAGCCGAAGCCGCTACCGAGATCGGCGTTGAGTTTCCTCATCACGCTCGGCGCCGCGGCGACGGTGGGCACGTACATGATCACATCGACGGTGTTGTTGACCAGGTCGACCGTGCCGCGGGTCTTGATGACGAAGTTGCGGATGGGCAGATCGAACTTGTCGTAGGTCATCACGCCGTTGACGATCGAGATGGTGAACGGCGCGATGGGCCGCTGGGCCTCGCCCGCGGCGGTGAAGACGACGGTGTCGAGGAACTCGCCCAGCTCGCGCTTGAAGGTGTAGTCGATCTTGCCGATATCCACGAGCAGCTCGCCGTTGAGCCGGCGCATGTCGCCATCGGCGGGGATGACCAGGTTGCGCGAGGTGATGGAGGTCTTGGTCGGACCCGGCTTGCGCTCGATGTTCGCGAAGAGCGGGAACATCTTCAGGAGTTTCGTATCGACGCTGTAGGAGAACTGCGAGAGCTCGACCAGCAGCGGACGCACGCCGCGCGTGTCGATGATCGGCCCCGGGCGCAGCGGCGCGGGCTGCTCGCGCGTGGCCAGTTGGATCAGCGCCATGGGCGTGATCGAGACCGGCGGCGCGGCGGGGGTCGAGCCCGCGGGACCGGCGGGCACCGCGGGCAAGTCGGTCGCGGCGGACGGCGGTGTGGGCTTGGACCGCAGCGAGAAGTACGCCGAACCGCTGCCGCCGAGCGAGAACTCCGCGGCCTGCGCCTCGAGCATGATCGCGGGGCCGACGAGCTTGACCAGTTCGCCGCCCTGATTGGCCAGACCGTCGATGATGGCCGTGGGGATGTTGCCGGTCTTGAAGTCCAGGTTCACGCGTGCGCCGTCGCGATCGAAGTTGCCCTGAGGATCGCCGATGCCCGCGACGCGGACATCCGCGACGATCGGCTCGGTCGCGGCGCCGCCCTCGCGCACGCTGGCGATGCGGACATTCGCGTTCAGCGCGTTGTCGGGCGTTGTGGCCGCGCTGAACGAAAGACCCTCGAGCGTGCTGGCCACGCCGGGTGAGCCCGACGACTCCTGACGGAGCGCCAGCTCGCGGATGGTGCCCTGCGCATCAATCGCGAACACGCCGGGAAGCAGCGGGCCGGCCTTGGTGGCGATCGCCAGCGAGCGCACGTCGGCGGTCAGCTCGATCGGTCGCTCGATGCGCGTGCGCGAGGTCGCGCCCGGCGTGCTCCCGCCCAGCAGGTTCTGCTCGGCCCACGCCGCGGGCACCGTCGCACGCACGCTCATGGGCGAGGCCAGGCGGATCGCCTGATCATCCACCACGATGTTGATCTGCTGCACGTTGACGTTGGGCGTGACGACACCCAGGAGGATCTGCCTCGCCGCGCCGGCGGAGGCCTGATCCACACTGACCTCCAGGCTCGCGCTGCTGCCAAGCAGGCCCGAGACAAAGCCCGGTCGATCGAGCACCTCATCGGCCACGAGCGTGCTGACGCCCGCGATGCCCGCGCGGGCCTTGATGAACGACTGATCGAGCGCCGCGGCGGCATCGACGCTCAGCGTGCCCAGCGGAGCATCCTCGCTACGGAGCAGCTCGGCGCTGACCTTGACCGTCGCCCGGCGCGATCCCCCGGAAGGGCCGAGTGCTGCCAGCGGCAGGCTCGCATCGATGTTCACGCTGCGCGCCCCGGCGCTGAGCCTGCGCCCGGCGACATTGAGATCGCTCAGCACCAGCGCATCGAGCGTGATCTTCGCGTTGGCCGCCGCATCGCCGGCGCGATCGAACGCGGGCGAGAGCGAGCCGGGCGCGAGCGGGATCGACATCGGCGCAACCGCGACACTCACGCGTCGCCCGCCCGTGGCCCGGACCTGCGCCCGGTCCTGCGGCGAGAAGCCCGCGATGGCCAGCGCGCTGTCGAGCATCGCCGGCATGAGCGTCAGGCCCGCATCAACCGACGCGACATCGATCCGATCGGCCTTGAGGCTTGCCGCAAGCGCGGCGCCGGACGCGGCACCGTCGGCACGAAGCGTGAGTCCCTGCGCATCGGCCGCGCCGGTGAACGTGAGGTTCACGCCGCGGCCGGTGCCGACGACTTCCGCCGCGAGCCGGCGCATGTCCTCGTTGAGTTTCGTGGCCATGGGCTCGGCCCAGGCCCACGAAGCGCCGGCGACACTCAAAGATCCCGACACGCGTCGGGTGCCGATCGCCGGCAGCGCCGCGCGCCCGCCATCACCATCGAGAATGCCCGCGACGGTCAGATCTCCATCGATGACCATGCGTTCCCCGCCGCGAGCCGCGGCGGTGGCGAGGCGCAGACCCGCCGGCGCGCCCGGCTTCTGATCGACCGTGATGCTCGTGCCCGAGATTGAGACGGGACCACCGGCAAGCGCAAACGCCTCGACATCGACCGCGCCGAGCGTCATGGTGACGTTCGCCGCTGCCTCGTTGAGTACCGGGGCGCCGCTTCGCAGCGGCACATCGAGCGAGGCGACATTCACCGTCAGGGAGCCATCGCCGCGGATATCCGCCGGCGCCTGCCCGCCGCGGGCAAGGACTCGGCGTGCGATCGGCGAGATGCTGCGCACGCTGAGCATGGTCGAGTCATCGCGCGTGGTCAGTCGCTCGGCCGAGAGCCGCAGCGCCGAGCGCGCGTTCACGCCGTCGCTGGCGAGCGTGAGGTTCAGATCGGTGGCCTCGGCGCTGCCCCCGGCGCTGTTGGCCACCAGCCGCAGGTCGAGCGTCGGGCCAAGGTCCGTCGGCAGGTCGATCGGCAGATCCATGCCCGCGACAAAGGTCTGGAGCACCTGTGTGCTCAGCCTCATCGCGCTGACGGTGCCGCTGAGCGTGCCGGGCAGACCGGTGCGAGGACCGCCGCCGGGCAGCAGCAGCCCGCCGGCCTGGACCTGCGCCGCCAGTGCCCCGGCGTCGGTTCCGTCGATCGCGACCGACGTGCTGGCGTTCAGCGCCGCGGTGCCGACGAGATCATCGCTGGTCAGCGAGATACTCGCGGGGCGGATGACCAGCACCCGGGACACGCCCGTCGTTGCGGCAGCGCCCGCCGTTGCGGCAGCGCCCGCCGCGGCGGGTGTCCCGCCGATTTCCGGAACGCGCACCTGCGCCTGCGTCTGGCCCAGACGGACCTCGGCCGCGATCTTCGCGCCACGAAGGTCAAGCCCCGCCCCGCTCGAGGGCAGCGCGACATCGAGCGTCGCGATGCTCACCCGCACATCCGGCGCCGACTGCACCGTCACGCCGGCGCGCTGCAGCGCATCGCGCAGCGCGGGCACGTTCGTGGCGAACGTGGTGTCCTTGATCTGCGCGTCGATGGCCCTGACCAGCGTCGCGCGGCCGCCGGCGATGCGCACCTCGCCCGAGGCGGCGGTGTTGTCGCTGGTAACATCGAACGATGCTTGCGCGTCCTTCAGCCCGCCGCGGACGCTCAGCGTCGCGTTCTGCACGCTCGGGCCGAGCGCGCCGGCGACGAGCCCACCCTGGCCCGCGAGCGCATCGAGCATGGCCGACGGCACGTTCGCCGCCTTGACGCTCAGATCGACCTTCGCGCCGTCGATCCGGACCGCATCGGCCGTGTCGGTCAGGCCCGTCGCGTCCAGCGAGAGTTCGAACGTTCCGCCGCCATCGATCGTGCCCTTGAAGTCGGCCTTGGCGTTCGCGCCGCGATCGCCGCCGGCAGCGCGGCCCGCCGCGCCGGCCGTGCCCTTGAGGCCCGTGATCTTGGCGCTGCGGAGCGTGGCGCCCGCCGCGTCCTTCTGTGTCGTGGTGATCGCCAGCGCATCGACGACCAGTTCGGCCCGCAGGTCGCCGGGGAACTTAGCGGGCTCCGCGCTCGGCGCAGCGGGCGTGCGCGGGGCGATGGCCCGCTGCAGGTTCGTCGTCGATGTGCCATCGGCCGCGGCGGTCTGCACAACCTCGAGCGAGCCGGAGATCGTCGTTGTGCCGAGGTCGCTCAGCCCGCCGAGCACACTGAGAATGCCCAGCGAACTGCTCGCCTCGAGCGTTCCGACCTTCTGGCCCTTGTCGTCGAGCAGCTCGATGCCCGTGATCTTCGTCGGGCCGGTCCACGAGACCGACACCGAGCCAACCTTCACGCTTCCGGCGATCTGCTTTGCCGCCTGAGACTCGATGATCCCCGGCGCGAGCGATGAGGCGATCGTCGGCACCAGCAGCAGAAGCACCCCCACCGTCACGACCGTGCCCGCGCCGGCGATCAGCGCGATCTTCTTGCGGCGGGACATCGAGCCCGGGTTCTGTGGAACAGCAGCGTTCGCCATGAGCGTCTCTCCGTTTCGTGCCCTTGCGCACGTGAAATGTCGGCGCTCGGCGGGAACGAGCCCCGCGAGCCCAGAGTGTACGGGCGAACCCGCCGGGCGGATTCAGCACCGCCCGCGCCGCGTGCGATCACCGCCGCCGCCCGAGAGATTCAGACCGTCACGAGCCCCATCGCCGCGAGCGCGATCAGCACCGCCCCGATGACGATCCGGTACACACCGAAGGGCATCAGGCCATGGCGATTGAGGAACCCCACCAGCCACTTGACGGCGATCGCCGCGGATACCGCGGCAACGACAATCCCGACGACCACCGGCAGCACGCCCAGAACCTGGAAGAGATTCTGCCCGCCCGTGTCGCTGGCGTGCTTGAGGTCCTTGAACAGCGCCAGCATGGTCGCGGCCAGGAGCGTGGGCATGCCCAGAAGAAACGAGAACTCCGCCGCCGCGGCCGGGCGAAGACCAACCATCACCCCGCCGACGATGGTCATCATGCTCCGGCTGGTGCCGGGCACGAGGGCGAAGAGCTGCATGAGCCCGATGCCCAGCGCCTGAGCCGGGCGCAGTTGGTCGAGTTCCATGCCGATGACCGACGCATCGGCCACGCCCTGTGCCTGCGCCCTGCGTCGCGGGCCGATGACCATGCGATCAACAACGATCATGAACACGCCGCCGACGATCAGCGCCGCGGCGACCGGCCCGGTGCTCATCAGCCGCTCTTCGATCCAGTCGTGAACCAGCAGCCCGACGATCGCCGCGGGCATGAACGCGATGATGAGGTTGATGAACAGCCGCAGCCCCGCGGCGTTCTTCCCGATCAGCCCCGCGAGCATGGCGACAAACCGCGGGAAGTACAGGCCGGCGACGGCGAGAATCGCCCCGCCCTGAATGACGATGTTGAACGAGTCGATCGCGCGGGCGGACTCCGGCGTCTGCCCGAGCTTCATCAGATCGCTGGCGATGATCAGATGCCCGGTGGAACTCACCGGCAGATACTCGGTGATGCCCTCGACCAGCCCGAGCACCGCCGCCTGAATCAGATTGAGATGCTGCGTCGGATCGGCCAAGGAATCCTCCGCCCGCGTGCGCGGGCCGTTGCGGCTGCTCGCTCGCGTGCTCGTGATCGCTTACTTGATCGTCGCGCCGTTGATCAGCGCGTTCCAGTCGTTCAGCGCGGCCTCGATCGTCGTGTCCGGACCGGTCATGCGCGCGAATACGCGCCCGCCGCCGGGAGCCTCGAAGATCGCACCGACAAAGCGGAAGTTGGGCCGGGGCGTGCCGGTCTGCCCGGGCATGCCCTCGATGAACGTGCCCGAGGAGTCGAACATCGTCAGGCGGACGCCGTTGGCCAGGGCGCGGGGCGTGCTGGCGAACTTCGCCGGCTCGTTGGTCGACGGGTCACGCACCATGCCCGCCCAGCGGTTGATGTTGCTGGCCACATCACCGCCCTGCCCCGCGGGGAACTGCGTGAAGTACATGGTCGCATCGGTGTTGACCGCGAACTGGGCCACACGCATCGGCGAGGCCGGGTTCGTCCGCTGCCAGCCGGCAGGGATCGGGAACACCAGGCCCTGAACATCGATCGTGGTGCCCGCGCCCAGAGCCGCCGCGGCACCCGCGGCCTGCTGGCTGGCGCCCTCGATACTGCCCGCGATGTCCCGGCCCATCTTGGCGCTCTTGCCAAGGGCCGTCTGCGGCTCCTCGCGTGTCGGCATTGGCGGCGGGGGAGATTGCTCGCACCCGCTCAGGGCCACGCCCATCAGCAGCAGTCCGCAAAGCCCCATCGCCGGCACGATCGTCGCGCGAAAGTTCGTTCGGGTAATCATGCCGTAATCGTAGCGCCGATGTGCCGGGATACCGTCGGACGTGCCCAACATGATTCACGTCAGCGATCTGGCCGACCCGCGGCTGGCCGAGTACCGCGACCTGAAGGAGTCCCAACTCGCCCGCGCCTTCGATGCACCCGGCGAGCTCACCCCTCAGGCCGGCGAAGGCTCGCCACACGGCAGGCTCATGGCCGAGGGCGAGGTGGTCTTCAACGTCCTGGTCAACTCCCCCCACCGCGTTCTGAGCGTGCTCTGCACACCCACGCGCGCCCAGACCATCGACGCGGCCCTGCGCACGCTGCCCGAGCAGACACCCGTGTACCTCATCGAGCCACAACACCTCGAATCGCTCGTGGGCTTCCCGCTACATCGCGGGCTCATGGCCATCGCGGCCCGAGCGAGGCCGGTCGCCGCGAGCGACTTGCTCGCACACCCCGACCCCGCTCGCCCGCTGCTGGTGCTCGAGCACATCGTCAACCACGACAATATCGGCGGGCTCTACCGGTCCGCCGCGGCGTTCAACGCTCGCGGGATCCTGCTCAGCCCGCGATGCGCCGATCCGCTGTACCGCAAGGCCATCCGCGTGAGCGTCGGCCACGCGCTACGGGTGCCCACCGCCCGACTGGGCCCGTGGCCCGATGGGCTGAGGCTGGTTCAAAATGCCGGATATCTGCTCGTGGCCCTTTCCGGGCGCGATCACTCGACCGATCTGCCGACCCTCGCCCAAACGCTGGCTCAGAACCCGCGCCCCATCGCGCTGCTGCTGGGGACCGAGGGGCCGGGCCTGAGCGAGGAAGCCATCGCCATGGCCGACCAGTGCGTGCGGATACCGATGGCTCCCGGCGTAGACTCGCTGAACGTGATGGTCGCCGGCACCATCGCGCTATGGGAACTGGCCGGTCGGCACCGAGCACCGGAGCCGCCATCGACGCCGTATCCGTGATTCGCAACAACCCACGATGGATGCGTCCCGGACATGAATTTCCGGGCCCGCACTGCAACGCGACGCCAGACATTCCTATAACGACACCTTCAGCGCACCCGTCGGGATAAACGCCGCGTGCGAAAAATTGACCGTCGGACCGACCCTAGGCCCGGAGCCTTCGCGTGCGGAAGTGGTTTCTTATCTCGCTGCTGATCATCGTTCTGGCCATCGGCGCGACCGGGGTGGTCTTCGCCACCAGCAACAGCGCCCGCCAGTGGGCCCGATCGCTCATGCCGCAGCCCACGCCCGAGGCGGTACGGGTCGAGCCCGTCACGCGCGGGCCGCTGATCCGGCTGGTGAACGCGCCCGGTTCGATCGAGCCGCGGACGAAGGTGCAGATTTCCGCGCAGGTCGCGGCACGCATCACCGAACTGCCCTTCCGAGAGAACCAGACCGTCCGCAAGAACGACGTGGTCGTGAAGCTTGACTCGCGCGATCTGGCCGCGGCACTGGAGTCTGCACAGGCCAACCTTCGCGCCGAGGAGTCCCGCCTGAGCGGTGCCGACGCACGGATGAAGCAGTCATTCCTCGACCTGCAGCGGCTCCGCGTCCTTCACGAGGGCGGCGACCGCTCGCGGGCCGAGCTCGAGTCGGCCGAGAGCAACTACCTGGGTGCCAAGAGTTCCTTCGATGCCACGCGCAACAACATCGACGCCGCGCGTGCCCAGATCGACCGTGCCACCAAGGACCTGGAGAACACGACGATCATCGCGCCGTTCGACGGCACGATCGTGAAACTCAACGCCGAAGTCGGCGAGCTCGTGCTCGTCGGCACGCTCAACAACGCCGCGTCGGTGATCATGGAGATCGCCGATCTGAGCACCATGATCATGAAGGCTCGCGTCGATGAGGCCAACATCGGCCCGGTCAAGCAGGGCCAGACCGCACGCATCTTCATCAACGCCTTCCCCAACCGCTCGTTCGCCGGAACGGTCGAGAAAGTCGGCCTCAAGCGCCAGGTCGATCGCGACGGCACCGGCTACTTCGAGGTCGAGGTTCTCGTGCAGAAGCCCGACGACCTGCTGCTGGCGTCCGGCCTGACGGCGAACGTGGACATCGAAGTCGAGAAGTTCGAGAACGTGCTGAAGATCCCGAGCCAGAGCGTTGTCGATCGCCGCATCGACGAACTGCCCCGGGCCACGGCCGAGAACCCCGTCATCGACCGCGCCAAGGCCTTCACCTCCGTTGTGTACGTCATTCGCGATGGCAAGGCCCGCAGCGTGCCGGTCAAGATCGGTCCATCCGACCTGACCCACACCAACATCCTCGCGGGTCTGGATGAAGGCGACAAGATCATCACCGGCCCGTTCCGAATCCTGACCGCGCTGAAGGACGATTCCCCGGTCCGTGACGACTCGCTCCCCGATCCCGACAGCGGTTCGAGCACCCGCAAGTCCCGGCGATCGTCCGACCCAGAGCCCCCGCCCGATGATGATGAGGCCGAAGACTTCGAGTAACGCCGCCCCGAATCCCGGCAGTCGCCTCGCCGTCACGCGCCTGCTCCGCCGGTGTACACCCGCAACGCGACCCTGAACCCGCCCCACAACCGTGACCATCCGAATCCGCCAACTCACCAAGACCTACGCCATCGGCGATGAGCCCGTCCACGCCCTCCGCGGCGTGGATCTGGACATCGCCAAGAACGAGTTCGTCGCCATCATGGGCCCCTCCGGCTCGGGCAAGTCCACACTCATGAACATCGTCGGCTGTCTCGACAAGCCCTCCGGCGGCACCTACGAACTCAACGGCCGACGCGTCGACAGCCTCTCGGCCACGCAGCTCTCCAAGGTGCGCAACCAGGAGATCGGCTTCGTCTTCCAGTCGTTCGAGTTGCTCAACCGCGCCAGCGCGCTCAAGAACGTCATGCTCCCGCTGATGTACTCGGCGCGGCTCTGGCTCGGCGCACGCGCCCGCGCACTGCAGGCCCTCGAGCGTGTCGGCCTTGCCGACCGCGTCGACCACCGCCCGAACCAACTCTCCGGCGGCCAGAAGCAGCGCGTCGCCATAGCACGCGCGCTGGTCACACAGCCCTCCATCCTGCTCGCCGATGAACCCACCGGCGCACTCGATAGCAAGACCAGCACCGAGATCATCAACCTCTTCAAGGAACTGCACGCGCAGGGCCAGACCATCATCCTGGTCACACACGAGGAGGACGTCGCCGCGAACGCGCGACGCATCATCCGCATCCGCGATGGAAAGGTCTTCTCCGACTTCCCGCGGGAGCAGGACCCGATCCACGGCGAGTACATGCGCACGATGATGAAGCAGGCCATGGAACTCAACCTCGCGCTCGATCCCGCGGGGTCGAGCGCGAGCACAGGCGGTGCGGCATCATGATCTCACTCCTGCTGGCCATCCCGAGGCTCGGCGTCCAGACCGTCTCCACCGCGCTGCAGCAGCTCTGGGCCAACCGCGTCCGCGCGTTCCTGACCACCCTCGGCATCATCATCGGCGTCGCGAGCACCATCGCCATCGTCGGCGGCACGCAGGGCCTCAAGGCCTTCGTGCTCAAGGAGTTCGAGTCCTTCGGCGCCACACGCTTTGTCATCTTCCCGCGCAACCCTCGCGAGACCCCCAACCGCTTCTCCCCGCAGCAGGTCCAGCTCAAGAACCGCGAACTGCCCATCGTCGAACGCGCCAGCCCCTCGATCGCCCGCATCACCCCGGTCAAGGTCTTCACCGCCAGCGTGCAGGCCGGCGATCGCATCGAGCAGAACGTGCGAATCACCGGCATGGACGAGGACTGGCACCTGATCGAAGGCCGCGCCATCGTCCAGGGCCGCCCCTTCTCGCGGATCGATGATGAAGAGAAGCGCGCCGTCTGCCTGGTCAACGACAAGGCCGTCGAGGAACTCAACCTCAACAAAGACCCCTCCGGCACCTCGATCCTCGTCGGCGGCCGCAAGTTCCTCATCGTCGGCGTGGTCGAGACCAAGACCCTACCGACCATCTTCGGCGGCGGCGAGCCGCTCTCGGAGGTCTACATCCCCTTCTCGGTCGCCAATTCGATCAGGCCCGAGCCGATTTTCGGCATGTTCATCCAGGGCACCATGACCTCCGCCGAAGCCTTCGGCGATCTGTTCGCCGAGGTCTCCGCCGCTCTCCGCCGGTCCCGCAATCTCAAGCCCGGCGATCCGAACACCTTCGACATCCGCGCCACCGAACAGGCCATCAGCACCATCAACCGCGTCTCCATCGGCCTGACCATCGCCGCCACCTGCATCGTCGCGATCTCGCTGGTCGTCGGCGGCATCGGAATCATGAACATCATGCTCGCCTCCGTGAGCGAGCGCACGCGCGAGATCGGCCTGCGCAAGGCCGTTGGTGCCCCGCCGATGGTCATCCTGACCCAGTTCCTCGTCGAGGCCGTGGTGCTCTGTCTCGTCGGCGCGGCGATCGGCGTGGCCCTCGGCGCGACGCTGATCCTGGGCGTCCGGGCGATTCCCGACTCGCCCATGGCCGACGCCACGATCCCCGCGTGGGCCATCATCCTCGCCGCCGGCTCATCCGCGCTGACGGGCATCGTCTTTGGCATGTTCCCCGCCATCAAGGCCGCCCGACTCAACCCCATCGACGCACTGCGACACGAATGACCAGCACGCCCACATCACGCCCCGCCCGCGCACTCCTGCTCATCGCCGGCCTCTCGCTGCCGCTGCTCGTCGGCTGCGCCGGCCCGCTGGGCGAGCGCGACAGCGACCTCGGCGACCGCTCGGCGATCGACCGCCTGCGTCGCGTCACGCCGCTGAGCATCGACGGCTTCCGCCGCCCATCGCCCGCCGGCACCCCCGCCGCGGCGGGGAGCCCCGGCGAGCCGGTCGATGCCGCGACCGCCGCCACCGCCGTCGATCCGACCATCGAGCAGGTTCGGACTCGCCTGGCCTCCGCCACGCGCCGGGAACTGACCATCGAGCAGGCCCGCGCCGAGGCGATCCGCAACAACCTCGATCTCCGCGTCAGCGTGATGGACCCGCGCATCGCCCGCGAGGAGACCACCGCCGAACGCGCTCGCTTCGAGGCGGTCTTCCGCCCCAGCGCCCGATTCACCAGCACCGAGCCCGCCCTGCTCGAGGACCGCACCACCGGCACATCCCCGCGCGCACGCACCGACAGCGTCGAACTCGGCGCGGGCGTGAGCATCCCGCTCCGCACCGGCGGCCGCGCGAGCGTCGATCTGACCCAGGACTATCGCGAGGGCAACAGCCCATTCAGCGACACCCCGGCCTGGGGATCGTCGCTGGCGTTCTCGATCACCCAGCCCCTGCTCCGCAACGCCGGCCGCGAGGTCAACGTCGCGCCGATCACCATCGCCGCGTACCGCGAGCAGATCAGCGAGGCCCGAACGAATCTCAGCGTCATCAGCACCCTCGCGCAGATCGAGCGCTCGTACTGGCGGCTCTCGGCCGCACGCAAGGAACTCGACGTCCGCCAGCAACAGTACGACCTGGCCATGGCGCAGCTCCAGCGCGCCCAGCGCCGCTTCGATCGCGGCGACACGCCCGAGATCGACGTCGTCCGGGCCCAGTCGGGCCTGGCGCAAAGGCTCGAGGCCATCATCACCGCCGAGACCTCGCTGCTCATCGAGCAGCGCGAGCTCAATCGCCTGATGAACACCCCCGACGCCAGCGTCACCAGCGGCGGTCTGCTCGTGCCCCTGACCGAGCCCGCGCCGATGGACTACGACCTTGACAGCGCCTCGCTCATCAGTGTCGCCATGCAGCGACGCATGGAACTGCTCGAGATCGAACTCAGCCTGCTCAGCGACAGCCTGAACATCACCGTCGCACGCAACAACCTCCTGCCGGGCCTGGACCTGACGGGCACCTACACCACCGCGGGCCTGGGCCGCGACCTGGGCCGCGGCATCCGCGACATGGCCGACATCCGCGCACAGGGCTATAGCGTGGGCGTGACCGGCGATATCCCGCTGGGCAACGAGGCGGCCGAGGCACGCGAGCGCCGCGCCGTGCTCACGCGTCTGCAACGCCTCGGCACACGCGCCAGCCGTCGCCAACTCATCGAGCAGGATGTGCTCGACGCGGTCGACCGCGTGCGCTCGGGCTGGCAGCGCATCATGGCCGCACGCCAGTCAACGATCCTGGCCGCACGCACGCTCGCCGGCGAGCAGCGCCAGTTCGACGCCGGATCGCGCACCAGCACCGATGTTCTCGACGCCGCCGCGGCACTCGCCGATGCGCAGAGCGCCGAGATCCGCGCCCTGACCGACTACCAGATCGCCCTGACAGACCTGGCCGTCGCCACGGGCACGACCCTGGGCTCCGCGGACATCCGCTGGCAGGAGATCCCGCCCGCCGACGAGCAGATGCTCCGCGAGCCGGTGCCCGCATCGATGGTCGCGCCGGCACCGCCAGCACCGCCGGCACCGCCGGCACCGCCAGCAGCGCCCGCGCCGCCAGAAGCACCCGCGCCTTAGTCCACGCAGCCGTTGAAGAACGAGCCAAAGAACGCGGTGAAGTCCCCGTTGTCGACAACGCCGTCCGGCGGCGGCACGCCGTCGGTGTTGGCCAGATCCGATGTTGCGCACGACCGCGCCGTCAGCGTGTGCGTGTGCGCGGGAAGGTTGATGGCACTGATCAATCGAGTCGTCGCACCGAGCAACGTTCCCTCCGGCGTCCCCGGGCCGGCTCCGATCACCACGCGCCCGCGCAGATCCGGCACGCGGAAGTTCGTCACGCCATCGCCACCGAACGTGGTGCCCATCACCTGAAACAACTCGACGTTCTGGCTGATCGGCAGCAGCCGGCCATCGCACAGAATCATGTCCTGTGCCGGCTGCGTTCCGGCGAAGGCGAAGATCTCGCCGATGTACCCCTCCTCTTCGAGCGGAGCATCCCCGGTCGGATACAGGCCCTCCTTGATCACAAAGAACCGCAGCGGAAGCGAGCGCTGCTCGTTGGATATCGCCACATCCGCGCCGCCGAGCACGCCCGTGAACATCCCGCCGGGCAAGCCGTGGCTGTGACCGGGAATCTGACCCGCGCCGAGCGTCGTCGTGTTGCTCCTGAGCGGCACGCCCCGAGCCGCGTTGACCGTGCCCGATCCCGCCCCGGTGCCCATCGCCAGCCTGCCGCGGAGGTCCGGCACGTTGAACGCCGTTGCTGTACCGCCGTAGGTCGTGCCCAGGAGCTGGAACAACGCGTTGTTCGACGATCTCTGCAGCAATTGACCGGCCATCGGCGGCGCCCCGGCGTTGGCCCGCGGCCCCGCATGGAAGAGCACCGACGACATCGGCGCGTCTCCCGGCGCGTAGAAGAACCGGTTCTGAGCAGGGAAGACCCCGTTCGTGAACATGCTCGCGTAAACGCCAACACTCCGCTGCACGTTGCTGAACGCCGCGCCCGCGCCACCAGGCCCCGCAGTCCCCGTCACGCCCGTCGGCGACAGATACGCCGTTCCCGGCACACTGTGCGAGTGCGCCGGAAGATTCGCGGCCACCAGCGAGACCGTGTTCGCGCCGACGCTCTGCCGGGAGACACGCTCAGCTCGCCGGTGACCGGCGTCGGTCCCGTGCCGATCATCGCCACGCCGCGCAAGTCCGGGAGCGCGAAGTTGCTCGCGTGGTCGACCCGTACGTCGTGCCGAGCATCGAGAACAGATCGGGATTGTTCGCCCGCGAGAGCAGACGCCCGTCCGCGCTCGGCCACTCGCTCATGAACCCCGGCGAGAAGGCGAACATCCGCAGCGGCACGCCGCTGCCCAACTGAGTCTCGGTCTGCACCACGATGCGCAGCGCCAGGCCGGGCTGACGCGTATCGATCCCCACACCCCCGCCCGCGCTCAGCGTCACCTGCGCCGACGCCACTTCGCCGATGCCCGTGCACGCCCCCGCCGCGACTATCCACAACGCCGCCCGACGAGCACCTCGGACCAGCAACCCATTGCGCGCACTCGGCATGACCTGCTCCACACTCAACGGACACGCCGCGATCGACCGAACATCGGCCCGATCAACCGGCGTCGCAGCGAACATCTATCCCTCCCGCAAACCAGCAAATCACCATCCTCCGCCGATCTTCCGATCACGAACACACCGATGCTCGGGCCTTCCCGGACGCCCGCTCGCTTTGCTATATTCCCCGGATTCTCCAAAGCCCCGTCTGCCCTGCAGCGGTCCTGTTCGAGCAATCCTCGAAGAAGTAACGCCAGAACGCACCGACGTCGCCGCTCGTGTTCATGTCCGCCTGCTGGCCCGGCCCGGACAGCCCGAGGGTCTACGCCGCGATCCGCAGCGCCTCATTCGGTTGGCGATTCTCGATCTTGCCTCACCGCTCCGCCCTCAGGTCTTGATGCTCGTCCCCATCGCGATCGCCACCGGCAGCAGCGTCAGCACCGGAATGAACGCCGCGAGCTCCACCGGCAGCCCCGGAATCGGCTGCATGATCGCCAGCGTCGCGCCCAGCAGCGACCCCACGGCCACCGGCGCGCACTTGAGCGACTGGATCACCGGGTTCAGCGGCTCGCGCGTCAGGAAGAACGGGATGCTCACCACGAGCGTCAGAAACGTGCAGATGATCTGCGAGAGACGTCCCCACCCCACCCGCGTGAGCTGCTCGGCCAGTTCCGGCTTGACCTTGGGCGAGGCGAGCACCTCGCGGATCTGACGCCACGAAAGGTTCGTCGCGTACGTCCGGTACCGCTGAGCCACCAGCGCCGTCGGGTCCAGGTCGCTGGTGATCGACGCGACGCTCTGGGCATCGCGCGGGCCGCCGGCCTCGATTCGCAGATTCCGCACCCGCCCACCCTCGAACACCCATCGACCATCGATGAACGTCGCGTGCGTCGCGGAGATCCGCCGCTGAGCCCGGCCCGCGCTGTCGCGCTCCCAGATGTTCACATCGCTCAGCCGCCCCGCGACCGGGTCGAACGACGCGGCCTGCCACAGCCGCCCGGAACCGTCCGGCGCCAACTGCACCGGGAACTGCGCGAGCGTCCGGTCGCCGGCCTGCGTATTCGACCGCGCCACCAGCGGCGCGATCTGCGGCATGACCAGCTCCTGATTGAGCACCTGCACCCCCAGCACGCCCACGCCCACCAGCAGCAGCGGCCGCGCCACCCGGTACAGCGACACGCCCGAGGCCATCATCGCCACAAGCTCCCGGTTGCGCACCATCTGCGAGACCGTAAAGCCCATCGCCCCCACCAGCACGAAGCCGATGAGGTAGTTGAACAACTGCAGCAACCGAGGCCACCACAGGTCCACCACCAGCAGCGCCGCCGACAGGAACCGCCGCGCACCCTCGAGCGTCTCGCCGCGCTGGGCCGCCAGGCGCTCGGCCTGATTGACAAACCGCTGGAGGTTCAGCGAAACATCAACCACCACCACGAACGAGAACAGGATCACCAGCAGCAGCAGGATGTTGATCAGGAACTGCCGCGCCACGGCGCGATCGAGCGTGTTCATGCGCGACCTCCCGCCGCGATCCGGCGACGCGCACGCACGTACGCATCGGCCCAGACCATCGCGCCGCAGACCAGCCAGCCGACCAGCGCCCCGGCGACGATATCGGACATGTAGTGGGCCCTGCTGAAGACGCGCGTCAGCCCGCAGCCCATGGCGCACGCGAGCATGATCGGCGCCACGCGCGGATGCAGCCAGCTCAACGCCGCGGCCGCGCCGAACGCCACCGCCGTGTGGCTCGACGGAATGCCCAGGTCCGACCAGTCAACGCTCCCACGGGCCAGAAACAGATAGTCGAATGTCCGCTCCGCCTCGGGCAGCGGCGGCTCGTGCATCACGCGCGCATCGGGCCTCCCGCGCATGAACACGCCCTTGAGCGCCTCGGCCAGCGCACCGCTCAGTGCCGCGCTGGCCGCGATGAACGGCCCCCGACCGAGCGCACCGCGCCAGCCGCCCGCTCGTCCCGAATCGACCAGCACGTACAGCAGCCCCACCACGAACCACACCGGCGCGTACCCCAGAACCCGCAGCGCGCGGTACCAGTCCTGCCCCTGCGCATTGTCATCGCGCAGGTCCAGCGCCGGCACCGCCGGAACATCCAGCACGTGCGCCGCGATCAGCAACGCCGACAACGCAACCGCGCCCAGAAGCGTCACGCGCAGGACCGCGCGGGGCTGGGCGGTCATCGTGCTCGGGGTTGGCGCGGTCGTGTTCATGCTCGCCCTGTCGGTCCGGCCCCGCCCGCACATCCGCCCCGCCCGCGCCGCTCACCGCGCGCTCAGAACGCCCTCGGGCCGTCGGGCCGCGGGATGCCCTTGTAGCCCCAGCCTAGCAGCCCGAATCGGCTCCCGCGCGTCCCGCCGCGAAGTTCGCCGACGAGTTCCACACGTTCGAAGTACGGCGCCCACCGCTCGACCGACGCATCATCCGCGATGATCACCGCCGGGCGGCCCAGCAGCGCGGATTGTGAAAGGTCGTAGTCCGGCCAGTAGTCATGCTGCACCACGCGGCCGCCCATCCGCGACTGGGCGATGTACACCCGGCGATCCTCTCGCGCCAGCGTCGCGGGGAGGTAGAACTCAACCTGAGAGCCGCGTCCGTAGTGCTGGGCGATGAACATCGGGGCCAAACCCGTCTCACGCGATACGCGCTCACGCAACTCCGCCGCGTGCAGGGCCATCTCGCGCCCGCCGATGAGCCGCCCGATCGGCACGCGCCGGGCCAGCGGCGATCCGACGCTCTCCAGCCCGCTCCGCACCAGGTCCAGCCGCAGCGTCGCGAGCCCGGTGATCACGCCGACGATGATCGTCGCGTGCCACAGGAAAAACGCGCCGCGCACCCGCGCCGTCGCGCGCGCGTTCCGGTCCGCCCGCGTGGCCACCCACATCCCGGCCAGCGGCAGCAGGCCCAGGTACCCCGCGATCGGCCAGTTGCCCTCGCCGGGTGTGCGCAGCGCGACCAACAGGTAGAACACCAGAATCGGCGCGGACATCCACGCCAGCAGCGTGCACATCCGCGCGCGCGTTCCGGCCATCGCCAGCGTGCCGATGACCATCAGCACCATCGCCGGACCGATGATCGCCATTTGGGCGCCGATGAACTCGCCCACGCCCAGAATGTTGACCGCCGGTCTGTTTTCGGCGATCGCCGCCGCGGCGGGGCTGGTCGCGGGCGCCAGCCCAATGTTCACATGCCCGAGCAGGTGCCGCACCGTGGCCCAGTCATTCTGCGCGTTCCACACCGCCACCGGCAGCAGCCCCACCACCGCCAGCAGCACGCCCGCCGCGGCGGCGCGGCGCCCGCCGCGCGGCGTGGGCAGATCGGCGCGATGCCGCCAGAGCCACGCGGCGATGCCCGGCAGGATCAGCAGGATCGTGTACTTGAACAGGAAGCCGATACCGACGCCCAGACCCAGCAGCACCCACCCCGCCGCCGCGGCACGGCTCGTGCCGTCATCGCGGCGACCCGGCCCGGTGGCGATGAGCATCGCCCCCGCACCGGCGATCGCCCAGCAGGCCAGATACGGCGCATCGATCGTCGCCAGCAGCGAGGTGGCCTGGAACGCGGGGATGAGGCAGCACAGAGCCGCGGCGACCAGCGCCGCGCGCCTCGCGACATGCACCGGCCCATCGCGGGTGGCCAGCGCCGCCATCACCGCAACCATGACCGCCGTGATCAGCGCGCTGATCACGCTGAGCATCCTGATCCCGAACTCGCTGAGCCCGAAAATGTGGCTGCTCAGCCAGATCGCCCAGGCGATGCCCGGCCCCTTGGTGTTGTACGACCAGGCCGGATGCTGGCTCCAGAGCGTGTAGAACGCCTCATCCTCGGCCAGTTCGTACGGCGAGAAGAACAGCAGGTAGACCGCGCGCAGCAGCGCGACCGCCACCGCCAAAGCGATCGCCGGGGCGAGGCTGGCGCGAAGTTGCCCGCGCAGGCCGCCGCTCATCGACCTCTCATCGCCGCTCATTCCCACGTCACGTGCCAGATCAGCGGCTCGCCCTCGGCGGTGGCGAAGGACATCGGCACCACGAGCGTCGCGGTCGCATCATCACTTGTGGCCGCCAGGCCGCGGGCCCGCTGGCTGGCCGCGCTGCCCAGGACCTTGCCCGGAACGGTGATGACGAACGTGGCGTTTCGACCGACCTTGGAGTCCGCGGCCCCGGCGGGGTCCAGCGCGGCCGATGCCGCGGCGCGGCGCTCATCGCTGGGCTCGCTGAGCATGGCCGGCCAGCGCACGCTCGGCCCGCGCGGGATGCGGACCTTGATCATGTTCCCCGCCCCCCCCGCTCCCGCCACTCCCCCTGCCGCCGCCCCCGCCCCCCCCGCCGCCGCCCCCGCCCCCCCCATAGGCCCGCGTCCCGGCGCCTCGAACGACACCTCGCCGATGCGCAGCGCGGCCAGATCGCTGAACGTCCCCGTGGTCACCGCGACCGAAGCCCCCGCGGTGAACGTCACCCCGCCGCCGGTGATCCCCGCGAACGCCTCGGCGGCCTGTCCCTGCTCGGCGACAATGACGCGGCTGGCGCGGATGGTGCCGGAGAAGTCGGGCTTGATCATCAGGGTCACGGCGCTGGCGTCGTTCTCACTACACCCGCCCGCGCCGGCCGCGGCCAGCACAACCAGGGACAGCCCAAACGAAGCCAGCACGGATCGACCGGTCAAAGCGGTGCGCATGAAGGAAGTGTACGTGGAGGACGGTGCACGTGCCCGGCGGCGGGCAGTGGTGCAGTGGCAGTGGCAGTGGCAGTGGCAGTGGCCTCGGGTAGGTCGGCACTCCGTGCCGACTCTTCGTCTCGATCCTTCCCCGCTCGGCGGGGGAGGTGGCGAGTCTTCGAGCCGGAGGGGGGCTCCGCAAATGGCCAAATGGTCAAATGCTCAAATCACCAAATCAGAAAGCTCCTCCCCCGGTTCCTACCGGGGGAGGTGCCGCGTCTTCGCGGCGGAGGGGGTCCGCCCGCCTGCCCCCACGCCCCGCCTCTTGCCTTGTCTCCACAAACACGCCCCTTCCGCGTTCGCATTCTGTACTGCTTGCCAACCCTTCACCCGCCGATTTTGATTCAGAATCGACGATTTCTGGCGTTTCGGCGGCGAACTGAGGAATCCCGCATCGAAAATGAGGAGCACAATCTTCGAGTTGGGCTCTCCAACTCGCGTTCTGAACTCCCCAGCACGCATGCTGAACTCCTCAGCTCGCGTGCTGAGCCCTCCAACCTGCGTCCTGAACTCCCCAACTCGCGTGCGGAGCCCCTCAGCACGCGTGCTGGGCTCCCCAACTGGCGTGCGGAGACCTTCAACTGGCGAGCTGTGGCCCCCAACTCGCCTCCCCAGTCTTCGCTCTTCCGCCCGTCGGAGGGCGGCCAGGAACGCGTGAGGACGCGCGTGGTGGCCTTTCCCCGGCGGCTTGCTCGCAAAGCCTCGCCGCGCCGCCGGCAACGGCCGTGCGCACTGCGTGCGAGGGGGGGCGGGGGGCGGGGGGAATCGGCGGCCTTGCACGGGCTCATGTCGCGGACGCGAGAGGCCCGCCACAGGCTCTGGCAAACCCGGACAAGCCCGATTAGGCGGTGGCACGCCAAGAAGTTCAACCTGTGCCACGCACCCGCGGGAGTTGGACCATACCAGCTACACGGCTGTCAACACGCGGCGAGGAAGAACCAAACTTCTCGGCGCGATGAAAACCTCATCACCCTTTCGGCGGTGCTGCGCGGTATAGCGAAGCTGAAAGCCACGCAACTGGCACTTCTCGTATATCTTGCGAATAGCGGGCACATCATCGTACGTCATTGCCCAGTGTGGATGCTTGGTAGCAAGCAGAGCCTTGCCAACGGCAACGTGATCATCGTGTTCATAAGTGGAGAGATATAGATCGGCCCCCTTCTCGTAGTACGGCGGGTCAAGGTAGATGAATAGAGGTTTGTCCGCGTACCGCTTGACCAGCGACTGCACAAACGTGACCGCGTCTACATTGGAGATCGCGATGCGTTCCTTGTAGGCGGCAATCCGTGCGACACGATCGATTAGTGTCGGCTTTGTGAAACGAGCATCTAGTCCCCAATTGCCCGTCTGCTTCACGCCGCCGATGGGTCCCCCGTTGACCAAGATGCCAGAGCGGTTCGTCCTGTTCAGATAGAACGTCGCGAAGCCTACGTCCAATCGCTTGTGTCGCCGGGCGTTCCTGTAGATATCGCGCTGCCGACGCCATTCTCGCATCGAGAGCTTCGCGGCGTCAATCCGATCGAGAAAGTCGGCGGTGTGATTCAGGCAGGACCACCAGAACGAATAGATGCGGTAGTCGAGGTCGTTGATGCAGATGGCGCGAACCCGCTCACCGAACAAGAGCTCGAGCGAGGCACCTGCGGCCCCGGCGTACGGCTCGGCCATAGTCGGCTCAACAAGACCGTTCGCTTCCATGACCGCGGCGAGTGCTGGCGCGAGGCGTGCCTTCCCACCCGGATAGCGCAGCGGCGTGATGGTCTTCATGTGACCTGCCCCCAGTTTCTGTACCAGGTGCTATGAGAGTCTGGGGGTGAGGATAGGGGCTGTGGGGAATGACGCTGGCGGGGCCGGAGGGAGGGGCGGA